>Ga0307516_10002967_pt1 | contig 22207 bp, 17 predicted proteins | sample 19_EM_MG_FD_203310 | JGI IMG/M metagenome (GOLD analysis project Ga0307516, IMG submission 203310) | Populus trichocarpa ectomycorrhiza microbial communities from riparian zone in the Pacific Northwest, United States - 19_EM | ecosystem: Host-associated > Plants > Roots > Unclassified | place... | reverse complement strand
CAACCCCATCTTTTTCCAACCCTTGCCCTTTCCCTCATTCATCTTTACTCACTCCACCTTTAATTTTTCTCCACTCTCACTCCATTTTTCCTTCGTCACTCCACTCCTCCAAATACCCACTGTAACAACGTGACTTACCGTTTTGCTTTTTATTTCCTTGTACCTTTACTTCCTTTGTTTCCCTCAGGTGTAACATCAAGCATCATTGCCCTAGCCTTCTCCGTGAGAGTACCGATCATTCGCTCAGCAATGCCATTTTTGTGCTGTGAATACAGTGCCAAGGGTTCGAAACTGTTACCGCTTCCCGTAAGAATTCTTCAGAACAGTGTATTGTTGTATTCTCCTCGACCATTGTCACATTGAAACCATTTGATCGTATAGCCCCAACTCTCAATTCTTGCCTTGAAACTTTGGAATGCCAAAATACAGGACTCTGTGCGTTTCTCTAAAAGGATGTAAACAGTTGTGTGACATGTATAGTCATCGATAAACACAATGAAATGTAGACCTCCGCTTTGTGAGTTGGTGTTAAAGGCGCCACAGGTATCATAATGGACGAGTTCGAAAAGTGTTGTTGTCCGTAATACTGGAACTCGAATGATTTTCCACTCTTGTTTTGCAAGTATGCAGACCTCACAGATGTCTGTCAGTACGTAGCCATCGACTAGCGATTTCATCAATACGTGATTTAGGTGTGCCAAATGCTTGTGCCACAGATGAGACTTGGTGGTTGAAAGAAGCGCGAACGAATTCGATCGATCATAATGACGAGAATGGATCTGTTCGACTTGGAATAACTGTCCGTTTTGGTTTTCGGTCATGACCGTGACATTGGAATTTTCAATAGAGTACTTGCCATTACCAAATTTTGTATGGTATCCTTGGGAATCAAGTCCTGCAACCGACAATAGAGAATAATGAAACGAAGGTGTATGCAGTGCATCGATTTGATGATCCTGCACTGGTACAGAGCCATGATGAATCGCAAAGATATAGGTTTTGTTGCCCAATTGAATTCAGATCGGGTTGGGTAAACGCTCATAGGTATTGAAGTCAAAGTGGTTCCCATTATACATATGATGTGATGTACCCGAATCGATAATCTATGTTGAAGGTAATACTCCAGCGGCGAGTGCGAAATGACCAGTACGTAGTAATGTGCTGCTGGTAACCACTGGACTATCGGCCAAGCTGGTTGTCATTGCATGCGAGTCGGCTTGTCATTCTTCGTTTTCGTACGTACCCTCGACTGATGGTTTGTCTTCAATAGCTAGAAGTCCTTTTCCTTTTCCTTTGCCATTGCTGTTGCTGTTGCAGTTTCTTCTGATTTGATCGACCCGTTTTTTCAATTCGCATTCATTGCGTATATGTCCGAATTCACCACAATGATAACAGATGATGTCATTCTCATTGCCGCTGGCATCTCGCGTGCATTTGCATGACTGTGTTTGCTGTTGTTGGCTCTGATCCTTTTGCCGCTTCCAACAGTCTTCGGTGGTATGGTTGTCCTTGCTGCAATATGTACAGCTCTGACATCAGGAAAAAAAATGTGTGTCCGGATACACAGGCTGTGTCCTGATGCACCAGGGGCTCAGGATGCTCTGGACACACCCTGGCAGCACACATACCGCTCCCAACGCAAAATGCACAGGCAATGTGAATTCGGATGCAGCTTGCTAGGGCACCATGCGTCCGGACGCAGCTCGTTACCGTATCTGCTTACCGGATGGAGTTTCGCAGGGTATTTTCCTTCTGGACGTATAGTGTCAGGGCATCTTCCTTCTGGACGCAGCCGTGTCGGGGAATTTTCCTTCTGGATGCAGCCGTGACAGGGTATTTTCCTTCTGGATGCACGGTATCAGGGTATTTTCCTTCTGAATATATGGTGCCAGAGTATTTTCCTTCTGGACATAGCCGTGTCAGGGCATTTTCCTTTTGGACGCAGCCGTGTTAGGGCAAATGGCATCCGGACGACGCATGTCATGGCACCATGGTTACACTGGCTGTCAAGTCACAGAACATCACAGCAAATACTCACGTCGTATTCACAAACATGCAGTGGGTTCCAGGCATAGTGACTCAGTCCAGTCCTATTCTCTATATCTGATTTACATCTATATATGCTACTACTACACTTCGCGTTTCATGTACAACCACCCAGCGTCACATCCATTGCCACGATCATCACATGTAGTAATGCTGTTTTGACATACATAGCATTGCTCTGAGTGTCGGAAACAAAAGAAAGTTGGCAAATACGACACGATGCGATGAGTACGACGACTATGAGGAGGATGGCAATGAGGATGCCGGCAGCATAGACTATAGCGAGTAGGACATGGGAAGTATGAGAGTGAGTAAGACACGGCGAGTATGAGTGCGAGTAAGACGTGGTGAGGATGATAGCGAGTAGGATGTGGCGAGTATGATGGCGAGCTTTGTGGCATGGTTAGTACAGCTCTCAAAGTGACAGAGACACCAAAAATGTTACACCTGAGGGAAACAAAAGAAGTAAAGGTACGAGGAAAGAAAGAGCAAAATGGTAAGTCACGTGACTAGGGATCCCTGATAAAATCTCGAGGCCTCGGAAAGCAGTTCAGCAAGAACAGGCGGAGCAGAGGGTAATCTCAGCGGGTGATGGATCTTAGGCCAGCCTGCCGGGTAGACCCGACGCACTGCCGACTCTTGTAGCCGCTACATACGAGAACAAGATAAGGGCAGAACTAGCTTCCTACAAATCCCACGCCATAAGCGGGGCCTATGTCGCAAGACCGGTCTGGGAGAGTCTAGACGGGAGATAAGACCCGGAGTCAGGACCTTACGGCCGAGACGAACGGACGAAAGGATAACTCCGGAGCGGAGACAGCGGCAAACTAGGAAGGACGGCAAGCTCCAGAAGAGTTACGACCGATCCTGGCTAGGACCTTGATACGAAGCCTGCATAGTCCGAAAGACTAGCGCCGGGGGGAATACGAGGTCGCCGACTGTTAGCCTCCACCCTTATCGCTAGAACCGGTCTGGACTAACCACACCAATGTGCGGAAGCTCTCTGAGGACGCACGTTGAAGGACTAGGAACCCACTGACATGACGACAGGAAGAAAGGAACCACGTGACAAACAAGAAGTCGCATATATACCAAATGAACGAACCTCACCAACTACCTTCATTCCCTATCCTCGGATACCACACTCACGAAACACCCCGACACGACGAACCTAAGATTATTCCGCTGTGAATAAAGAAATCGAACCTGACTCTGCAATATCTTTACCTCCACCTCCGTACCCCCGTACCCAGGTGTCACACTATAATCTTGGTTCACAAAGTCTCCTTCGATTTACACCTATGCCCTCGTTCGAGCAAGACCACTTCTTCCTTCTCGAATTGGCAAATATCTTCGAACCACTCTCCACCCAGCACTTCAATCAGAGCTGCCAATCAATCGATGCCCTGCTCTACGAAGTTCCCTGGGACGAACGCATTGACGGCCCAATCCCTTCAGAGGCCATCGATTGCACACCCCAGCATTGGTATACACAATACTGGTACGATTGCGCATTCGCCCATCAGTGCGCAGAGCTTACAGGACTTGACTTTCGGGACATCTGCGACTACAAGTTCACCGACGACGAAACGATCTATACAGGGTACGTCCTGGATTTATATTAAGGATGACTGAATCCAACGTTGATATGCTCCAGTTGGAGTATCCACGGACCACCTTGGAGGTATACAACGACACCGAAACCAATCAACGGACGATCGACCTCCCAAACCCCACTGCCTGGGTCCGACTGCTGGTCACGCAGCACCAGCAGGCTCAATGGGACCTGGAGCAGCTACATGGAATGTGCGGCGACGTCTACGACTGGGCCAACCGGCAAATCGTCACATTCGAACGCAACTACCACCTGCTTACGCAAGCCATCGAGTACTTCTACAAAACGGCCGAGGCCAACACTTCGGTATCCCACGAATGGATGCAAACTGAGCTGATGCGCACCGCAAGCGCCGCTCAGAAATTTACCACCGATGTCTGGACAGCCATCACCTCCCGCGATAAAGACCAGACCAAGAGGGAGGGGGACCATATAACCCGAATCATGCGATTGAACGATGCCGTCCAGTTCCTCCAGGTTGCGGACCGAAAACGGCTGGAGGAACAACAAACCTGGAACACCAACTGCGAGAAGTGGGCCATGAACCAACAAGAGGAAACCGAGCGACTGGCCAAGGAATAGCAACGGCTGCGCACGGAGGTAAGTGCCATTAAACGGGCGACTACCACGCCCACCTACCTACACTCGGCTCTCCCAAAGGATGTCCCCCTCCCAGCTTCAAGGGAAGGAACCCCGGAAGCAGCGGCGGGAGGGGCTGGAGGAGACCCCCCAAGACGACCCCGAACAAGGTTGGTACTCCTGTCTCCCTCCCCGGAACCAGAGAACCCCACCAGGAACGAAGATTTGGGCAACAGTGACGACGATATGTATGCAGTCCCGGAGAGGCAGCGAAACCCGGTAACCGGAAGACCCCTGCTGGGAGCCACCCGACTTCAGGAAGGGCACATCACCACCATGCTCACCCCAGAAGAAATCGCTCGACTGGTGGGAGAAGGCATCGTGGCAGCCCGGACCGACCAAAGGGCCCTGGAGGTAAGAACCAATACTTCCCAACTCAAGCTGAAGAATCCAGAATCCTTCGACGGGAAACCCACTTCGGCGTTCAATGTCTGGTGGGAAGCGGTTCTTGAGTACATCGGGTTCTACCCAGAAACCCTTGACGCCCAGAAAATCGCTTGGGTGGGAACACTGCTGTCGGACACCGCAAAAGCCTGGCACCAGCAGCGACGAAGGACAATGGCAGACCGGGACACCTGGGCCCGATACACCGTGGCAATCCGGGCCGAATTTCGAGACACCAGGGAAGCTGCGAACGCCCAGCTTAAGCTCAGTCAGCTGCGGTACAAAGGCGACATCAAGGCATACTTCACCGAATTCCACACCTTGAATGTGTACGCCCAAGCCAGTGGCGAAGGATTAAGGAAGAAGATCGACCAGGCAATGCCCGACAACATCCTGGACATGTGCTTCGCCCACTACATGGAGGAGTTCATAGACGATGAACACTTTCTCACGGCCACCTACAATGCCGGTCTTTACGTGGAACGAAGAAAGGCCCTAAAGGCGGCTTGCGAGGCAGAGCCAGGAAGCCGCACAGGATGGAAGGACAGCCCGGATGGAAGAAATCCGGGCAATACCCGAAAGGGCAAGGAGAGCGGTGGCCCCAAGCAGGCTGGAAAGTCTGACTCGGGTTGCAAGGCTGAAAAGCCGAGGAAATCATGGGCGGAGAGCCATTGGGGAAGCGGTGGCAACGCCTTCCAGGGGGTCCCACAAAACGAGATCGACTCCCACAAGAACAGCAAAGCCAACTGCTGGAGGTGTGGCCGGGACAACCACACCACCCAGGACTGATACACCCGAACAACATTCAAGGGCACGGAGCTACCAGAAGCCCTGAAGCAGGCGTGCTTGATCCAAGGAAAAAGGAAGAGAGGGAAGGAGGCCGAGGAGGCTCCAGCCCCCAAACAAGCCAAGGTTGCCCATGTCAAGGTCGAGGACGAGGACATGCGGGAAGCCGCCGCCGTGACGCTACAGTCGGCCTGGCAGGACGACTCGGATTTTTACGAGGACGGGGCTCGCTGCACCCCAGGTCCTTGCCAACAATTTGTAGAACAAACCGAAAATGAAAGGGTCCAGAGGAACCAAGTGCTGGAAGCTCACAGGATAGACAACGAAGAAGGCTAAACCCTAACAAAGCCTCGCCTGAAAAGTCTACAAACAAACCACAGTGTGGCAAAAGACTGATCACTACCATGATCATTTCATGGGGCCCGACCCAACACGTGGTACGGGTCCTACTCGACACCGGTTACTCGGTACCTCTGATTAGCATGAGGATTACCGAGCAGCTCAACATACCCCGAATCCGCAGAAGGGAGGCAGCCCCACTACTAAACTGCTCGGGGGAAGAAGTCAAGGGGGCAGGGATGGAATACACCGAGCCACTCCTGCTCCAGCATCGAAAGCACTATTCCCGGGAGGTGTTCCAGGTCGCACCATTGGAGCTGGAAGTCGACCTCTTCCTGCCATTCTGGTGGATTGTGAAGCACCCCCCCCAGGGCGCATGGGACTTGGAAGAACTCCGCTTCAGCAGCTGCAACTGCCTGGAAAAATGCATACGATTTGAAACAGCGGAATTCTCTCCGTCCCTGGATGAGACGGTCACCCTTGACCCAGGAGCCAAAGTCATTGGGTATGTCTCAGCAATAAATGAGCAGGACCCTCGGGACCAGATCCCTAAGCACTTCAGAGGTTATCTCGACATCATGGGCCAGGAGGCAGCAGAGGCACTACCGGTACATCGACCATACGATTGCAAGATCGACCTCAAGGAAGGAGAAACTGCCCCCTGGGGACCAATTTATCCCCTTTCGGAGAATGAACTCCAGACCCTCCGGGAGTGGCTTAAGGAAATGCTGCGAACAGGCAAGATCTGGAGATCCACCTCCCCAGCGGGATCTGCGATTCTGTTCGTACCAAAACCAAATGGAAGAGGACTCCGGCTCTTCGTTGACTACCGGGCCCTCAACCGTATGACGATTCCCAACCGATACCCCATTCCCTCTTGCAGTAACTACAGGACTGAGTTCAGGGAGCCAGATGGTTCACTAAACTGGATCTAAAGAATTGGTTTCACCTGGTTCGCATTCGGGAACGAGATGAATGGAAGACACCCTTCCGAACCCGTTACGGGCTCTACGAATTCCAAGTCATACCGTTCGGATTAACCAACGCTCTGTCAACCTTCCAAGACATGATGAACCACGTCTTCTCCGACATGATCAACCTGGACCTCCTGGTTTACATGGACGATTTCTTGATCTATGCCAAAACCGAGGAAGAAAACGATCAACGAGTTAAGGAAGTATTGAGAAGGCTGCAGGAAAACCGACTGGCAGTCTCCCCGGACAAGTACGTCTGGAAAACCCAGGAAGTGGAATTCCTGGGATACGTCATCGGGCGGGAGGGGATCAAAATGGCAAAGGGAAAACTGGAGGCAGCGCTGGAATGGAAAACTCCAGCATCGTTAACAGAAGTACAGTCCTTCTTGGGATTTGCTAATTTCTACCGACGCTTCATTAAGGACTACTCCCGAGTCGCCAGACCCCTAATGGAGCTGACGAAAGGAGGGAAAAGGAATGGGCATGGAACCCACAGGCAGAAGAAGCCTTTCTGGAGCTGAAGCAATGGTTCACAACGGCACCGATACTGGCCCACTTCAATGCCACCAAGCCTGTGATCATCGAAACGGACGCCTCCGACTTCGCCATCGGCGTCGTCCTGTCGCAAGGAGACGAGGAGGGGAGACTTCACCCGGTCGCCTTCCACTCCCGGAAGTTCCAGCCGGCGGAAATCAACTACGGAATCCACGACTAGGAACTCCTGGCAATCATCGATACCTTCAAACACTGGCGCCGGTACTGCGAAGGAGCAATGAACCAGGTCCAGGTGTTCAGCGATCACCAGAACCTCGAGTACTTTACAACCACAAAGATACTCAATTGACGCCAGGCATGGTGGGCACAAGAATTGGCCGGCATCGACTTCCGCATTTACTACCAACCAGGAAGCCGGAACAGGAAACCAGACGCTCTTTCAAGGTGTTCGGAGTACCGCCCTGAAAAAGGGGGGAGTGAAAACCAGCCGATCACGACAGTTTTGCGAAAAAACAACTTCGCAGAACCGAACTTCACAGAACCCGACAGACGAGAAAGGACATTTATCTGCTCTTCGGCAAGGTTGGCATCACTCCAACCACGGCAATGGTCGAAAGAATTCACGGAAGCAGTCAAAAAAGCAGGAAAAAAGGACCATGAATACCAAGGTGCGGTAAAGGAACTGGAAGCAGTGCTGGGGAATGCGGCACTGAATGACCGGAAGGTCGAGGAGTAAGCTGCCCGCCCTCGTGAGGTGTGGCAGAGGAACCGAAAGGTTAGGATGGAAGAGGTCCTCGAGATCAAGGAGGGGCTACTCTACTGGAAGGGTATGCTCTGGATCCCTGGGGTTGGTAACCTCAAGACCCTGATTCTCGAATCGGAATATGACATGAAGGTCGCCGACTACATGGGCCAGGACAAGATGATCGAGTTAATTCGGCTGAACCTCTGGTGGCCAAAGATGAACGAAAGAATTACCGACTTCGTCCAAAGCTGCCCCGAATGCCAGAAGAACAAGGCGGCCCGGCACCAACCATACGGACTTTCCTCCCCCTTGGAACTACCGTACGCCCCCTGGCAGTCCATCGCAATGGACTTCATCACGGAGCTGCCACTTTCAGAAGGATTCATCCAATTGTGGGTGGTTATAGACCGATTCACAAAAATGGCGCATTTTCTCCCCCTCGAAAAAGAAAAGAAGACTGTGGCCGACCTAGCAGTCATCTTCACCCGGGAAATCTGGAAGCACCACGGGCTACCCTCGGACATTGTCTCGGACCGGGACTCTCGATTCGCCTCTGAGACATGGCAAGAATTCCTGTGGCTATCCGGCATCCGCCCAAGGATGTCGACAGCCTTCCACCCCCAAACCAACGGACAGACGGAACGCCTCAACCAGACAATCAAAGTGTACCTCCCAGCGTTTGTCAGCCACGAGCAAGACAACTGGGCAGGCCTACTGCCAATGGCGGAGTTCGTCTACAACAATTCAATCACCCATGGGCAACGGGATGTCTCTGTTTTACGCTAACTATGGATTCCATCCCGTATCCTCCGACCCGGCCGCCTAGGGGCCCTTGAACCCCGCCAGCAAACTTTACGCCCACTGGATGCACGCGGTACAGAAGGCTTCCGCCGAATGGCTGGAAGCGGCACACGAACGATTGCATCACTACACGGACCCCTGGTGCACCAAGCCACCGGAATACCAAATCCAAGACTTGGTGATGCTCAACGGGCACAATATCAAGATGCGCCGACCCTCCCAGAAGCTGGACCACAAAAATCATGGCCCCTTCCAGGTGGAAAACATTGTCTTGCCCCTCGCAGTTCGACTCACGCTGCACCGGAAATGGAAGATTCACAATGTCTTCCATGTGTTCCTACTCGAACCCTATCGAACCAGCGAACACCGAGCGCTGCCGGACCCCTCAAAGATTCTCCGAGAAGCCAACGATATCGAACAGAGCGAGGAATACAATGTTGACGAGGTCCTTGGGAGCACCAGGAAAGGACGCCGCGTCCTGTACCTCGTCAAATGGCTCGACTATCCAGACCTGAAGGACTGGACGGAAGAACCATACGATAACTTTTCGGTAGGCGGCCTGGAGAAACTTCGAGAGTTTCACCGACGGAATCGAGACGTGCCGAGGGACTACCGGCTCACCGAGAGTTAGACTCTAATCCGCTCCGGGTGCATGTTGAAGCCGAAGGGGTTGAAGCACGATCGGGGGGTAGTAGGATGAAGGGGAGGAGGACTTCATCCAACAAAGACCTTTTCAATGAGCAGCAGAGCAAAGGTATTGTAATCTCAGAAAGAAACAAGCGGCCGTCCTTTAACTGTGGCGACATCAGCAAAAAAATGAAAAGTTGAGGTATATTGCTTTTTTTCGAAGTGAGACACAAATTTTAAATTTCCTCTCTCCATGTTTTAGTTGAAATAAAAGAGATTATTTTTTTCCAAATCCTTACGGGAGCAAAATATAACTTCTCTCTTACAGAAGCTTAATAAAGCTTAATAAAGCTTACAGAAGCACCCGGAGCATTTTTCGAGTTTTTGCTGATGGAGGCGTGGTTGGCCGGTTAAGAGCCACTGGTCTTGACTGGCTCTGGTGGCGAGACTACCATACGGCCGGCCTGATCGCCTGCTATACCGGCGTGCCAGGCCAACCCGTCTTCTGATCACCTCTTCAGGGGAACGCCGCTGTTCCCTGGTTTCCTTTGCACCACTCCGGCAGTAGGATCCTGGACCAGTCGGAAAACCACCCAGATCCGAGGGCTAGCCGCCAACCGAATTGGTTCCGAAGTTTTTCCCGCAGGAGGGTTTTCTTCAGGACCAGGTGGCCGGAGGGATGCAGGGGCTGGAGGACTGCATTCCACCGATCACAAAAAGGAGGAGGAGTCAGGATAAAGAATTAGCTTTGGGCCGAAACTAAGAAAGAGGGGGAGTAGTGTTACACCTGAGGGAAACAAAGGAAGTAAAGGTACGAGGAAATAAAAAGCAAAACGGTAAGTCACGTGACTAGGGATCCCTGATAAAATCTCAGGGCCTTGGAAAGCAGTTCGGCAAGAACAGGCGGAGCAGAGGGTAACCTCAGCGGGTGATGGATCTTAGGCCAGCCTGCCGGGTAGACACGACGTACTGCCGACTCTTGTAGCCGCTGCATACGAGAACGAGATAAGGGCAGAACTAGCTTCCTACAAATCGCATGCCATAAGCGGGGCCTATGTCGCAAGACCAGTCTGTGAGAGTCTAGATGGGAGATAAGACCCGGAGTTAGGACCTTACGGCCAAGATGAATGGACGAAAGGATAACTCCAAAGCGGGGATAGCGGCAAACTAGGAAGGATGGCAAGCTCCGGAAGTGTTACGACCGATCCTGGCTAGGACCTTGATATGAAGCCCGCATAGTCCAAAAGACTAGCGCTGGGGGAAATACGAGGTCGCCGACTGTTAGCCTCCACCCTTATCGCTAGAACCGGTCAGGACCAACCACACCCATGTACGGAAGCTGTCTGAGGATGCACGTCGAAGGACGAGGAACCCCCTGACGTGACGACAGGAAGAAAGGAACCACGTGACAAACAAGAAGTCGCATATATACCACATGAACGAACCTCACCAACTACCTTCATTCCCTATCCTCGGATACCACACTCACGAAACACCCCGACACAAGGAACCTAAGATTATTCCGCGGTGAATAAAGAAATCAAACCTGACTCTGCAATATCTTTACCTCCACCTCCATACCCGCGTACCCAGGTGTCACAAAAAAGTTGTAGAATACAGCGACGAGTTGATGCCAATGATGGTGCCAGCAGTGATGACGATAGCGAGTAGGACGTAGCGAGTATGGTGGTGAGATTTCTGGCCTGATTAGCACAGCTCTGAGAGTGACAGAAACAGCGACGGGGAGTGGTACAAAATGAGGTGAGGAGTACGATGTCAATGAGATTGCTGGCAGCGAGATTGATAGATGGCGAGTAGGACGTGGCATCTATGATGTCAATGCAAAGTGCTAAGCCATTACTAACACTTGCGCTTCCGCAAGGTTCGGCATCCTCATCACTCCTAGACCCCATTTTTCTTCTTCTTTCACCTTGTCCTAGATACTTGTCGTCATTCTTCGCACTGCCATCATACTCCCCAACATCAAACTCATGATGTCTTATTTGTCGACATTTTCCTCATTAACATCTTACTCATCGCACCTTTCTTGCTACGTTACTCGCTGTCATCTTCACTGCCATTAAACACTTCGACATCCTTCTCAACGACATTGTACTCATCACATTGTATTGTACCGGTTCCCACCACTGTTGCTGTCACTCTGAGAGCTGTACTAACCATGCCACAAAGCTCGCCGTCATGCTCGCCACCTCCTACTAGCTATCGTCATCGCCGCCAGCACCCTTATTGATATCGACTCGTCACTATATATTCTACAACTTTCCTGTGTCTCTGTCACTCTGAGAGCTGTGCTAACCATGCCACAAAGCTTGCCATCATACTCGCCACGTCCTACTCGCTATTGTCCTCACTGCGTCCTACTTACTCTCATACTCGTTGAATCCTACTCGCTCTCATACTCGTTGCGTCTTACTCGCTCTCATACTCGACATGTCCTACTCGCTATCGTCCATGCTGCTGGCGTCCTGATTGCCATCCTCCTCATAGTCGTCGTGCTGATCACGTCGCGCTCATCGTGTCGTGTCGTATTTGCCAACTTTCCTTTGTTTCCGACACTCAGAGTAATACTATGCGTATCAAAACAGCATTACTTCATGTGTTACACCTCAGTCCGAAACACCCGGGAAAATAGATAGCTACATAGTCAGGGCACATGAGACTTTACATAATACCAATTGAAGGGGAAGTCGAGCCCAGTCGGCTTCAGAGAGTCTAGGCGGGAGATAGCCTCGGGGTTAGACCTTACGGCTGTAACGGACCTAAGGGGCTAATCTCCGGATGAGCTGCAAACGCAACTAAATACGAGATACGAGGGGTGAGGTCATAGAACCAATATCTCCTCTTTCTCTGATAGGCTGGTAAACTGCTCACCTGCAGGGCTTGAGGGGTTTTTACGCGGTACGGGGATCAGTTGGCTTATCGTTAGACCGACCACGACCAATATAGTTGTAAGGACCGAGCCCGTGGGGTTCCGGGGCCTTGACTGGCGGACAATTCTCCTGAGAAAGGATAGGAAGTACAGGTTCTCTAGAAGAACCACGTGGCACCGCAAGAAGGCTATATAGCTAGGTAAGAATCCTGCTCGGTGGAAAGGAAAAAGAGAACAGCACCGAACACCCGCTCAGCAGAGAAAAAACACCACAGACAAGATGTAAGATTATTCCGTTGTGAATTATCGAAAGTAGCCTGATTACCTTTGATTCTCTCCACACTCCGGTTCCAATACAACCCCAGTATCACACTATAATCTTGATCTCAAAATCACCCTACCTTCATGACTTGCTTCGACGATACTTACTTCGAAGACCACCTCTATCTACTCGCGCTATCTACCTTCTTGGAACCCAAGTCCCAATACTCCTTCGACTACACCTTTCATTCAATCGACAACAAAATCTCAAAATACGAACAGTGGGAATAATTCTTTGACGGACCAAAGCCAACCCTCGAAACAATCGAGTGCGCTCCATACCATTGGTATACCCAGCAGTGGTGGAACTGTGCACTACTATCACAACCCGCCGATTTCGACAAAGACGAACTCTTTGACCTGTTTGATTACCATTTCGACTACGACTCCATCATCCACAGCGGAGATTTCCTAGATCAATACTAGAAGATGTCTACTTCGTCCGACTTCAACATGCTCCGACTGGAAGCCCCTCGGGACCTGCTTCAGATCACCAATGGAACTCCCGCGCCTGAGCAGGCGATAGAGCTAGCCAACCCCGCGGTTTGGGTCCGAACCATGGCATGACAGCAAAGGCAGGCGGAAAACGACCTAAGACAGCTCACCGAATTATGCGGCAACACGATCGATAGGACCGATCAGCGAATGCAATGAATTGAAGAAGCCTACAGAACACTGGCGGAAGGTACACGGTACGTATATGACCGCGTACACGCTAACGAAGAAATCGCAGAAGCCTGGGTTCGCACCGAGTTGGCCAATGCCGCAAACGCTTATCAAACGCTCGCGCATAACGTATGGCAAGCCATTTTGGAACGAACCAACGAGGACGACCAGCGACAGATATCCCAGGCAACCCAGCTCACCCAGGTCAACGACGCCCTTGCGTTCCTTGCTGAGGCCAATACTGCCCGAAGCCAGCACTTGGCTACCTTTCAAGGTAATGTGGAACTATGGGCAGCTGACCATCAGAGGAAGATGAGCAGAGTAGAGGAAGAGCTACTTCGAGCAGGGAGGAAATTCGGCGAATCGCTACCCGGATACCCCTCCCGGGATCACCAAGGCCGAGGGCCCCTTCCCTGGAACCGCTGCAGCTCTGGCGAAGCCCGGCCAAGATACCCAGCACCAGTGCTGCATCAGTACCAGCAGCGCTGCCACCCTTGCCAAGGTGACCAATTCTTCGGAGTCCGATCCGGCTCACTCCCACTCCCACTACCCGAAGGCAATGGCGACCTACCATCCCACCGTCGAGCCCACCGCTACCACTTCTCCCGCTGTCACCAGCAGTTGGAACCACGGGAGGAGGAAGAACGGGACCTCCACAGGGACCCCAACAGCCGGTCGGCTCACCCTCACCCTCGCCCTCACCTTCACCACCGCCCAGCTGCGACGACGACGACCTATACGTACAAAACCTTCCCGCGGGAAGACTCCAGTCAGGCACGAGGGAACCAACGCGCGCACAGGTCGCCACTATTCTCACGCCAGAAGAGATAGCAAGACTGGTGGGAGCGGGAATTGTGGCCGCACGAGTCCCCAAAAGACCGGAACAACCAGCAAACCGGTTAAATACCTCAAGGCTGAAAATGGAGAACCCCGAAAAATTTGATGGAAAAAGTTCATCCGCTTTCAACCAATGGTGGGAATCGGTCACGATGTACCTGGGATTCTACCCAGAAACAATCGACCGGCGGAAGATCGCCTGGATCGGAACTCTCCTGACGGACACCGCCTTGGTATGGCACCTACACTGGTACCACGAGCTGCGAGAAAACGACACGTAGGCCAATTACTTGGCGGCTATTCGAGTGGAATACCGGAACGAGTGCAACTCTGCGGACACCCAGCTCAAAATGGGTCAGCTCAAATACCAGGGGTCCATCCGCACCTACCTAAGGGAGTTCTGGGCGCTCAACATCTTCGCACGAGCCACCAGAGAGGCACTAAGGGAGAAGATCGACCTGGCAATGCCAGACGCAGTGCTAGACATGCGATTCGCCCATTACCTGGAAGACTTCGTGGACCACGAAGGATTCTTGCAAGCCACCCTCCAGGCAGGCCTGCAAGTAGAGAAGAAAAAAGCCCTAAAGCACATCCGGGAGGCTGCCCGACCCACCAGCAACATCCGGTCCGAGGAAAAGAAAAAAGAGGAAAAGAAAAGAAACCCGCCTGCGGAAAAACCGGATAACGGTAGCAAGAACCCAAGGACAGGGGATGAATTCGGGAAACCGGGCTCCTGGGGATCATACGAAGCGGCATTGGAAGGTGTTCCCAGTACCGAACGGACCGAGCTCCATCAAAAAGGATGTCATCGCTGCGGAAGGACGCGGCATCGTTCGCACAAGTGTTATGCGAGAACCACGACTAATGGTACGGAACTTCCACAGGCACCCTGGATGGTGTGGGCAGGGAATAAACGACAGAGGGAAGGAGAGGAACCGACCCCACCGACCAAGATACAGAAGATCTCGGCGGCTGAGGCAATGAATATGGAGCCGACCATCCAAGACCCCATATGGGAGGAGGAGGATTTTTGAAGGGTCAGAGGCCACGTCCGAGCCTCACGACCAAAAAAGTTGTATGCGGAACAGGACAAAAAAGGAGCGCCGGAGAATCCACGAAGGAACCCGAGCGCAAGAAACCTCAATGCGAACCCCGACCCATCATAACCATGCTGCTACAAGTGGGACAAGGGAAATACCGAGTCCGGGTGCTGCTAGATACGGGATGCTCGGGACCGCTGGTCAACAAAGAAACAGCATGGAGATTGCAGATCCCTATGCTCAAACACGACTCGACAATTCATATCGAGAATTATACGGGGCAACAGATGGAGGAGGCGGCAATATTCTACACAAAGCCTCTACTCCTCCAACACCAAAGACACTTCTCGAAGGAAATTTTGGAAGTAACTCCCATGGAACCAGAGGTCGACATCTTCCTACCCTACTGGTGGATATCGAAACACCCCCCGCAAGGAATTTGGGAATCTGAAGAAATACGGTTCAACAGTCCCGGATGCCAGGAAATCTGCACACGATACGAGCAGGAGCAGTTCTCCCTCACTTGGGACGAAAGGGTGGCACACAACCCAAGCGCCCGAGTAATCGGGCACGTATCGGCAGTCACCACTGATGACGTGCTGGCCGGCGTCCCAGGAGAATTCAGACCCTACCTAAGCATAATGAGCCAGGAAGCGGCAGATGCCCTCCCATGGCACCGCCCCTACGATTGCAAAATCGAGCTCAAAGAAGGAAGAACCGCGCCATGGGGACCCATATTCCCCCTGTCCGAAGTGGAACTACAAACCCTCCAAGAATGGTTGAAGGATATGGAACGGACGGGCAAAATCAAACGATCGACCTCGCCGGCCGGATTGCCAATTCTGTTCATACCCAAGCCCCACGGACGAGGCCTCCGCCTGTGCGTGGACTATCGTGCCCTAAATCAGAGAACGATCCCAAACTGATACCCGCTTCCCCTAATGCAAGAACTACAAGACCGAGTATAAGGGGCTCAATGGTTCACAAAAATGGACCTCAAAAACGGGTTTCATTTAATCCAAATGAGGAAAGGAGACGAGTGGAAGACTGCCTTCCGAACCCGCTACGGACTATTCGAATTCCAAGTCATGCCCTTTGGCCTAACAAACACACCGTCCACATTCCAAGATATGATAAACCATGTCTTATCGGACCTGCTGGACATTGGCGTCCTGGCATACATGGACGACATACTAGTATATGCCAAAACCGAAAAAGAACATGACCGACTAGTCAAGGAAGTCCTCGAAAGGCTGCAGGAAAACGGGCTAGCGGTTTCGCCAGAAAAATGTGTTTGGAAGGCTCAGGAAGTGGAATTTCTGGGGTACATCATAGGAAGAGACGGGATAAAAATGGCAAAGGAAAAGGTACAAGCGGTGCTAGAATGGAAAACCCCGGAGTCCCCGATAGAAGTACAATCCTTTCTGGGGTTCGCCAATTTCTATTGACGCTTCATCCAGAACTACTCCCGGGTAGCTCGACCCCTGATGGAACTAACGAAGAAAGAAAGGAAAGAGAATTGGGCCTGGAACCAGGAAGCGCAGACAGCCTTCGAGGAACTCAAGCGATGGTTCACTATGGCCCCGATTTTAGCACACTTCGACCTGACTAGACAAGTAATCATCGAATCAGACACTTTCGACTTCGCGCTAGACGCCGTCCTATCCCAACGAGATGAGGAGAACCAGCTCCATCCAGTGGCATTCCACTCATGGAAATTCCAACCAGCGGAGATCAACTATGAAATCCGCGACAAGGAACTACTAGCAATAGTAGATGCATTCAAACACTGGCGACGCTACTGCGAAGGGGCAACGTATCAAATCCAGGTTTTCTCGGATGACCAAAACCTGGAGTACTTTATTACGACCAAAGTACAAAACCGACGGCAGGCTCATTGGGCCCAGGAGCTGGCAGGAATCAATTTTCGAATCTATTACTGACCAGGGACCCAAAACGGCAAGCCCAACGTGTTGTCAAGGCCTTTGGAATACCGTCTGGAAAAGGGGGGGGTAGAAAACCAGCCGATTACGACGGTTTTGCAAACGAAAAACCTGGACCAGGAAAGCCTGGGCGAAAGGAAAAGCATCTCGTTCATCTGCTCGTCAGCCCGATTAGCCTCACTACTGGCAAGAAAATGGAATGAAGGATTCCTGCAGAAAGTCCAGGAGGAAGGGAGAGAGGACAGAGTCTACCAGAAGAAGAAAAAGGAAGCGGAGCTGGAAGAACCGGCTCCGAAGGACCAAAAGGACAGGGAACAAACAGTGGAATTAAGAGATGGACTCCTGTACCAAAGAAACCTGCTTTGGGTGCCCGAAGGGATGGTACGACAAGTCCTGGAATCCAAGCACAACTCCAAGGTGGCAGGACACATGGGGCAAGATAAGACGATCGAGCCTATTCCGCGGAACTTCTGGTGGCCAAAAATGAACAAACAAATCATCGATTTCGTCAGAAGCTGCCCAAACTGCCAACAAAACAAGGCCTCACATCACCAACCATATGGGCTGTCTTCACCACTGGAACTACCGTATGCACCGTGGCAATCCATAGCAATGGATTTCATCACGGAACTCCCAACCTCGGACGACTGCGACCAACTATGGGTAATCATTGACTGATTCACCAAGATGGCGCACTTCCTCCCCTTGAGAAAGGAAGGGAAAATGGCAGCAGACTTAGCTGTCATCTTCGCTTGAGAAGTATGGAAGTACCATGGCCTCCCCACAGACATCGTGTCGGATCGCAACTCCAGGTTCGCTTCAGAAACTTGGAAGGAGTTCTTGCGGCTCTTGGGAATTCAGCCCTGAATGTCAACAGCGTTCCATCCGCAGACTGACGGCCAAACGGAACGACTCAACCAGATAATCGAAACCTACCTCCGAGCCTTCGTCAGTAAGGGACAAGATGTCTGGGTCCATTTGCTGCCGATGGCCGAGTTCGCCTACAATAACTCGATCACCACAGGTAATGGTATGTCCCCATTTTACGCTAACTATAGCTTCCACCCGGCGGCCATGGACCCCCCGACAATGGAACCCCTCAACCCAGCAAGCCAAGTCTATGTTCACTGGATACACACCGTGCACGATGAGTCCCGGAAAGGACTGAAAGATGCACAGGAGCGAATGCGCCGATACACCGATCCGACATGAAAGGAACCCCTGGTTTACCAAGTAGGAGACTTGGTAATGCTCAATGGGCGCAACATCAAAATGCGACGCTTCTCGAGGAAGCTGGACCACAAGAATTATGGCCCCTTCCAGATCGAGAACATCATTTCCCCCCTGGCTGTCTGCCTCACGCTGCCCTGGAAATGGAAGATCCACAATGTCTTCCACATCTCGCTGCTCGAACCCTACCGGACCAGCGAGCACCGAGCACCACCGGACCCGTCAAAAGTGCTCCGAGAGGCTGACGACATTGAGCAGTCAGAGGAATACAATGTCGGCGAAGTTATGTCTGTGGCCGAACGCGGCCGGGGAAATAACAAAAGGTTCCTCTACCTCATCAAATGGCTTGACTATCTGGAACGCAAGGACTGGACGGAAGAACCATTCGACAACTTTTCGATAGGTGCTCGGGAGAAACTTCGGGAGTTTCACCAACGAAATCCAGGCGTGCCGAGGGACTACCGATTCACCGACGCCTAGACGGGAGGTCCTTAGAAGGGCCCGACGAAGCACGAGCGGCAGTAGGGACGAAGGGGTTGGAGAACTTTATCTCACGCACACCAACGACACACGGACGACCAACTTTCGGATGAAATCCAAAAACGAAGAAACAACCCGAAGAAAGACCCGCTTCTCGGGCACCGATCCCACAGCGCAACAAAGCCGCTGACCCAGCGCCTGACGAGGAGTGCGCGCGACCGAAACCGCTGAGAGTCAGGAAAACCGTTCAGAACAGATGTACTGACCTCTTGGCGACCGGCTCGGACCGGCGGAACCGGCACAGGCGGCATACAAGCGGTGAAGTGAGTCCCCGACAGCACTGTCACTGCTCCAGAATACTAGTCTCCCCCCGGAAGGACGTGGGCACGGTCACTGCCGAGCATACAGGTTACTAGCACGAAGGACACCATGCCTCTCCTGATTCCCTGTGCCGACTGCGACCCCGGAACCCCACTGAGCCGGCCAAGCCTTAACGCAGCGTGGCGGCGAGTACGACTCAATATGGCACGACAGTAAGAGTACGTACCGGCTTACTCTGAGGGCCCAATGGTCCGAGGCTCCCCGGCGTCAAACCGGCTGGCCAGTGATTGGGAGGGATGTAGGGGTGGAGGACTGCATTCAGCGGGCAGGCACCATGTCCGGCAAAAAGATTTATTTTAAAAAAAAAGAGGTGGGCTACTTCGATATGGGATCGACCGAGCTTCGGGACGAAGCTAAGAGGAGGTGAAGGTAGTGTTACACCTCAGTCCGAAACACCCGGAAAAATAGATAGCTACATAGTCAGGGCACGTGAGACTTTACATAATACCAATCGAAGGGGAAGTCGAGCCCAGTCGGCTTCAGAGAGTCTAGGCGGGAGATAGCCTTGGGGTTAGACCTTACAGCCGTAACGGACCTAAGGGGCTAATCTCCGGACGAGCTGCAAACGCAACTAAATACGAGATACGAGGGGTGAGGTCATAGAACCAATATCTCCTCTTTCTCTGATAGGCCGGTAAAGCGCTCACACACAGGGCTTGAGGGGTTTACGCGGTGCGGGGATCAGTCGGCTTATTGTTAGACCGACCAGGACCAATGAAGTTGTAAGGACCAAGCCCGTGGGGTTCCGGGGCCTTGACTGGCGGACAAATCTCCTGAGAAAGGATAGGAAGTACGGGTTCTCTAGAAGAACCACGTGATGCCGCAAGAAGGCTATATAGCTAGGCAAGAATCCCGCTCGGTGGAAAGGAAAAAGAGAACAGCACCGAACGCATGCTCAGCAGAGAAAAAACCCCACTAACAAGATCTAAGATTATTCTGTTGTGAATTATCGAAAGTAGCCTGATTACCTTTGATTCTCTCCACACTCCGGTTCCAATACAACCCCAGTGTCAAAACATGTGATGATTGTGGCGATGGATGTGACACTGGGTGTTTGTGCTGGAAATGCGAAGTGTGGTAGTAGCATATATAGATGTACATTAGATATAGAGAATAGGACTGGACTGAGTTATTATGCCTGGAACCCACTGTATCAGCAAAAAAATGAAAAGTTGAAGTATATTGCTTTTTTTACAAGTGAGACATAAATTTCAACTAATATTTCTCGAGGTTTCAGCTAAAAATAAAGCACTTTTTTTTTAAATCCATATGGGAGCAAAATATAACTTCTCCTCTTACAGGAGTTAGCGATGCTTACCGAAGCTATGGGAGCTACAGGAGCTCCCTAGGAATTCTCAAATTTTTTGCTGATGTGCGTGTTTGTGAATACGACACGAGTATTTGCTGCGATGTTCCGTGCCTTGACAGCCAGTATAACTACAGTGTCATGACACATGTCGTCCGGATGCCATTTGCCCTAACATGGCTGCGTCCAGAAGGAAAATGCCCTGACACCATGTACATCAGCAAAAAATTTAAGAATTCCTAGGGAGCTCCCATAGCTCCTGTAGCTACTCTAAGTATCGCTAACTTCCATAAGAGGAGAAGTTATATTTTGCTCCTGTAAGGATTTAAAAAAAAAAAGTGCTTTATTTTTAGCTGAAACCTCGAGAAATATTAGTTCAAATTTATTTCTCACCTTTAAAAAAAGCAATATACTTCAAGTTTTCATTTTTTTGCTGATGTATCCAGAAGGAAAATACCCTGCCACACTCCATCCAGTAAGCAAATACCATGACGTACTGCATTCGGATACACTGTGCCGTGGCGATCTATATCTGAGTTAAGCAGGTTGCATCAGAAACGTCCAGAGTGTCTAGTGCGTCCGGACTCTAAGGACGCAATTTTTTTTTTTATTGATGGATTCTTTGTCCCTTTTCCACCGTGTCCACCTCGACCTCCACAGCCGCCACGACCTCCACGACCTCATCGGCCACCACAACCTCCATGACCACGAGCGTAGAGGTCTGTTCCTGACTTCGAATCGACAACTGCAGCTGCAACTTCTACCTTGTTTTCTTCCTCGGTCTTCTTGAGTAGGTAATAAGGTTTGGAATGGTGACAGCAGGTGTTCGTTTAAGGTAGCCAATAGTGGTCTTGAATTCGGGTGGTGCGGTAGTGTAGATGTGGGTTCGTAGGGCTTGTTCTGTGATTTCTTCTGTTGAGCCTTGAAGTTGAAGTTGAAAAGCTTGTAGTCGAGCGATGTAGACACTAATACTCTCCCCGACAGTAGGCCGTACATTCTGAAACTGTGTGACAATAGCAGTACGTCCGATGTATGAAGTTGTCAGGTCAAGTCTTTCCTTCAGGATTTGCCACATCTCGCTTGGATCTGAGAGTCCATTTACGTAAATGGCTGCTTCATCGGTACAGGAGAAACGAATGGCTGATATTGTGTAGGCTTATCACTTTTGGTAGTCGGCTGTTGTGGTCCTTGCAGCAGCTGTATTGCCAGCCTCAGGTTCATCATCTTCTATGTTGACGATCGCATAAGCACCTATCACCTGCAGAATGACAGTTACAACACCTTTCCAGATAGCATAGTTTGTATTGCTTAGCGTCTTCATAGACCCAAACTTCGATGTGTAGTAGGTCTTTGACGACTGGTTATTGTGGGAAGATATTTTGGGTGACATTGTGTAATACGGGGTAGGTAAATCGGTGAGTCAGCAGAAAAGTATGAAGTTGAGATTTTTCAACCGAGCATAAGGATAATAATCAATAGATTAAATGGATATGAATTCAAGAGTGGTATTGTGCTGACCCGGACTCATAACCTGTTAAGATTATGATGGAAGTTTGATGGAACGATGAAGTCTTGTGTGTATTGTCTTGTCTTAGAGAGAAAGGCAGGAAAAGTGAAAAGTCTGAATACACGTATATGACGTGATTCTACACGTGACAAAGC
>Ga0307516_10002966_pt1 | contig 22220 bp, 27 predicted proteins | sample 19_EM_MG_FD_203310 | JGI IMG/M metagenome (GOLD analysis project Ga0307516, IMG submission 203310) | Populus trichocarpa ectomycorrhiza microbial communities from riparian zone in the Pacific Northwest, United States - 19_EM | ecosystem: Host-associated > Plants > Roots > Unclassified | place... | reverse complement strand
TCCACAAGACCAAACAATGATAAAATGTAAAAGATTAAATAAAGAGCTGTTCCATAACATCCAAACTGAAGTGTTGGATAGTTCATTTGATAAGATAGGATAAGAGACAAGAGGCTGTTCCATAACAACTATGGCAAATCATTCTGCATTGGATCAAGACTGGTGCCCTTGCTACTCCTCATATCTACCGTTTCCCGGAGTCACTTTTGGATGCTCAAGATATCGAAGCTCGAAATAGGACATGGTATGGTCCGCACTACTTGAACTCTGTGACGACATACTCCAATATGAAGAATCCACCTCAGCTGGAACCTCGTGGCTCAGTGGGCAACTTGGCTTTGCAAATAACAGAATGTCCTTTGGATCTGCCACCGATGTCTCCGGAAAAGTCACCAATCAATCATGCCATCGAAAACCAGGTTCTCTTCCAGGCATATGCAGGTGATGAAATCACAATTGACCGGAAAAACGGCGACACTCTCGAATGTGAGTCGCAAGGTGACAGTGATTCAGTTTTGTCAGACTCTGAGTCGGATATCGATTACATCAAGCCTACCCAGAGCATTGTGAATTCTACTAATTTCACATCGTGAAAGTTGGTTGACTAACTCAATTCACACTTACAGGCAAGCATGAACGAATGGGCAATCTTGCTACAAGAAGATCAGAGGCTGGAACAAGGACTCAAAAAAACACTTCCTCTTCTGCACAGAATCAAAGCAATTCTCGACAATCGTCGAGAGCGTGCACTTCCTGACACTGAAGACATCAAAGAATTCTGAAGCACCATCTTTTCATTGTATTCACACCTATCTAACCCTCCTCTTACCCCACAAACCACGTTGAGTGCATGCCTGGAGCTGCGGCCAATTGTAAAATTTGGAACAACTCCAAGTCACGACCACAGTACTGGTAGTACTGGCCAAAAGCGGTTACTCCCACCATCTCCAGAGTCAAAGCAATGCTGAAAGAAGTCCCATGGAATTCTTTGATATCTATAGGCAGATGGAATGCTAATTAGCCATAGAGGCCGTGTACTTATGTAGCACAGAGTCATTTATGTTGCACCATCATTAGTCACCGTCCCGTCGAATCACTTAAGCACGAGACACCGACATGTGAGTTGTACCAATCTCGGGATTTCATTGTGAACAAGAATTTAACAAGGGCAGATTACAAGAAAACAATGAACAAGGTATAACATAGTACAACAAGCAAAATCAAGTATTAATCTGAGTCCAATAACTCACATACATGATGATAATAAAAATCTGGCTCGACTATCCACCCACACCCAGGGCAGGAAAAGAGATCACCTGCACCCACCTTTCTGCGAGATCCAGAAGCGGGAAACAACCCAGAGTGAGCCAATGTCGACGATCGAGGAGCTGAGGGAGTCAACAATCCAGAAACAGCTGAGGTTCTTGGCCTGGCATGTACTCGTATATGCAAGGTCGATGACCCAGCCTGCAAACTTGATGGCGAGGATGGCAGCGAATCCCTGAGCTTGTGACGTTTTTTGTGGGTGACCCGAGTACACGCCAATCCAGGTGACAGTGGGTGCTTGGATACACCTTGGCGCTCTCCCATTCTGGGGTGAGGCCTTTGTAAAGGGTGACGGCATGTGGGCGAAGAAGTGGGGGTGCCATGAGGGGACGACAGACTGGTGAAATATTCCAGAAAGAGCAAGTCAGCGATCACCGATAATTTTGAAGATGTTATCCACTCACCAAGAGCCGTTTCCTTCTCATCTTTGGCTTCTGGACTCTCTGGGAGCATGAACGGGCCACCTGGAGCTACAGGACATCCAATGTGAGCCACGAAATAAAACAAGCAAGATATTAAACGAACCAGGGGTGCGCTCAGGGTAGATTTCGGTCAGAATATTACCTCGAGTCAATCCCATTTCATGAATCTCATTAAAGAATACTGATGTCAAAAGGTGAGCTCAGGGTTTTGTTGACACAAGAAAGAAGGGCTTGCCGAAGTATGGACAATGCATAGCTTTGTCCTTCATGCCGCAGGCTGCATAAAATCTGTCAGTACCGGTTGCCTTCCAGGTGAATGCTGGAATGTTGTGAAAGCATCTTGGAGGCTCAAAATTGTGGTCCTGATGCCACTTCCAGAGAAGTGACGGAGGAACAAGGTCGCCTGTCTTGAGACATGGACTGATGAGGTGAATGATTGTTAGTTAGTCTCAACAAATGTTGGCAAAAACTCACTATGGAATGTTGGCCAGTTGGGGAGTGGGGAAATGGCGATATGAAACCAGATTGGACGACTCATTTTGCTGCCTCTTGAGCCTGGGCCATTCGGCGCAGGTGAGGACAGGATTGAAGAACATTGCGAGAGGGAGCCGCCGAGCATCGTTCCGGCTGCGGAAGTCGGACAAATAGAGGCCCTGAGGCGTCACAGTGGACATTGGCAGAGAGGGTGAAGATATCGAGGTGGGTTGGGGGGTGAAATTGCGAAAGAATGAGGGATGACGAACATATTAAGACAGCTATCCACATAGAAAAATGCGAAAAAAATTTGGCAGGTTGTCGCCGACTCGTTTCCAGGTGCTTTGATTGACAGAGGAGTAGAATTTCTTAGATGACAAGGGGGAAAAAAGGATTCACTGGCCAGGTACTTGGAACAATCCAGGAGAAGGTGGGTGTGAGGCCGCGGATTCGAACGTAGGGGAAGACACAGAATTCCTGACAGCAAGTGTCAGACTGTAGGATGGATCGACGGTGCTGGTGCACTTCTTGATTTCATTCAGGCGTTGCTTCCATGTCGTTCGGAGCGGAGTTTCGGATTATATAATTTAGGGAGGACTTGAAGATGCTCCATAGTACAGCCGTAAGTTAGAGGGAAGGAGGCACGCCAACGCACACCTGTGACACGCCTTCATCACGCCTGCCACGCCGAAAAACCTGTGCCCAGTTTCACGCCGTACACATCTTTCTCGAACTACATAACTATCTCAAACAAGACGGTTCAAGAAAACTATATCTCACTCAATCCCTCTTGACAAGGAACCACTACTCCATCCAGCTCCTCGCTGTTCCCCCAAAATAAAATCATTCAAACTCCATATAGCTTCGTTGTCTGTGCTACCTATCGCGGCTCGGCGGATATATTGGCTAGGTGGACAAACAAGATCCCCGGATCCAAAGTTGTGCACGGGAGTGGTATCCAGTTACTGTCCAGCCCTTCGTCGGTGGAATCGAGTTCAAGCTCCTTGTCTAGTGCGTGTTGCGGGTTCGTCATTGGTTAATATACCCAAGTTACGGGACTTCGACGACGTGTAAAAAGAAAGGGCCGTACCTTGGCGCGGAGTCTCAGCAACCTCAGAAAGCCTCTCCACTTCACTCAAATCATCAACAGTCATTGCAAAGCTCAAACCAATCCCTTCCAGCTGCGCATTTAGTATCTCCACAACCTCAAACTCCGACTCCGAAGCACCCCTACCCCCAAACGCACCATACCTGTCACCATAGCCCTCCCCACAAAATACCCTTTCAACGCCTGCAACAACCGTTCCCGAGTTGGGAAGGATACAACATCAAAGTTCGGGTCGTACAAGTGGTACTTCACTGCCCAAGGCGTGGACCCCGCCAAACATCTGCAGGGCAGTTTCAAACGAGACCAGACCACAGCATCTTGAGGCTCCTGCTATGGGGTAGGTGATATGCAGCTCCTGGAGACACCTTTCTGGGTATCGACGGAGCCTGAGTGAGCGTTAGAAGCTAGGGCCACGACTTGCCTCTCCGCTGGGTGGGCCACGGCGGCCTCTGACTTTTCCACTGCGACGGACATGGCTCGCACGAGGGGGTAGTCGTTGCAATTGTCGTGACTGTCCATGTTTTCCGTGGGTATCGCCTTCACGGATCCACCAGCGTTCCGTAAACATCTGTGCAAACCTGTTGCCTTTGCCGCTGATGGAATCCGAAAACTCTGCTGCCGACGCGATACGGATTCGTCGAGATAACGCTCCTTGCGGGGCCTCATTGAGAGTCGGGCGCCTGAGATACAAGTCTTGCAGTGCTTGGGAGGTTGCATTGAGTTCAGAAGAACCGTGACCCTGGAATGGTACATAGTCTCCTCATAGGCATTAAAACCTTGCAAAAACTCGGGACTGCAACTCTGCACAAGTGTCGGGTTTCTAACCAGGCGAACTTTTATCCGACGGTGGCGAGGTTTGGACTATCGACGGGACCATACGTTGGGTTCAACTTGGGGCTACATATGCAATACTATCGCAGACGCAGACTCCCTCCCACGTTCCTTACGATTTTCTTACCCGGGCCCGCCGCTACCCACCTGTTGTTTATTATACACTGATTCCACATTCTTTGACAGATTGCTATTAACACCCTTTCATATGACGTGACACTTCCCCGTGCCAATCGTGATTCTTAAATTGTTTCGCTGTCAGTCATTCTAACTGCACCCCCAACATGCCCAATGTGCGCCTCTTTTATTTCTTCATTTTGAGAATTGATACCACCGCCCCACTTCAAAGTCGAATTATTCAGACAGCATATACTCCCCACAAACAGCAGGAACCGCCGCAGCGGAGCAGGCGTTAGTGGTTCGTCGTCGGTAAAGAATAAGTGCCTTTAAATAATTGAATTGTACTTACCAGTCTGACAGGGAACTAGAACAATATAAGGCGGAATGGGAGCAAACACAGCGCGAGAAGGAACTTGCTCTCCACAATGAACGGCAAAAAGTTGAGGAGGCAAGGGCCGCTGTTCGTCAACAGGAGGCCGACAATTGGCTCGTTACTCAGCGTGTGCGATCGGAAGAATCCGCCGTCAAGCTGGAACTATCCAGGGTGATGCAGGAAAAGGAGCTGGTCAGCAAAAGAGACCAGGAGTTGAAGCAGCTAGAAGATCAACGTCGTCGAAATCGGTAAGTATTTATACAAATTTGAGTCGCGTGCCCGCCTACCTTGATGACCCGTCGGTTCAGGACTACGTCGGTCGCTTTTATCGAAGACTGCTTTGCGGCGTTGAGTCCTAGATCTGTGGTTGAACGTTTAACGTTAGTGCATAGTCGTACAAGCATGTTTGTATCTTGTCTCACTCCTACCACATAGTCACTCCAGTGCTAAAATCAGACAACACGCCATGGATAACATTTCCTCTTGTATCAGCGGCTTTCAGGACACCCCCCCGACCTTCGTTCGCTTTACGCCACAAGACATAGCCCCAGACCTGCTCCCAAAGCTACATCAACTTGTTTCATCCTCGATACTACCATTGGATTCTGTGATCAGGTTCTCTGAAGACGTGGCCTCCGCCCCACCGGTAGCAAAAGCATTAGCGCTCAGTGGCCAGTGTAACCGACTGGCTGATTACCTCGTCGAGAACAATAAATATGTCAACCGGCTTGCGATCCTTTCTCTCCGACGGATGATTGGAATGGAGACGTCCGTCGTCAAACCTGCATACACTGCTTTAGCTCTTGCAATACCTAATGTCCCAATTCCGGACGCACCTAGTGGTCCGTTCCATCCTGCAGTTGAATTTGTCCAGGAAGTTTCTCCCAAGATCATCGAAGATTGCTTCAACAACGGTCTCTGGTCAGCTATCGCTCCTCTCGTGGCCCACCGTATCGATTCCATTCGACGAATTGCCTTGCGCAAGATCATCTTGGAGGCGCAACACTCGGATAGAAATCGACACGGACTTGTCGAGACAAACACTCTACGCCTACTAGACGTGCAATACCGGCTGCCTTCACCACCACCCGACATTATCAACTTCTTTACAGAGCTTTTGCCCCTACTTGCAGAAAAACTATGCCGCCATCTTGAACACGTTTCTTGGTTGTTGGAGCGGCTTAGTGACTCCAATACCAAGATTAACGCAGCCGTTATTGAAGCATTCAGGGTCTGTGCTGCGAAGCAGGATCCCAGCATTCTCCACATATTTGTAAGAGCCGAATTGCTGCGACGACTTGACGGACCTCCTACCCAACAATCCTCCGAGGTCACCAACCTGATCTCCATGCTATTACCAGTGCTGGCCGTCCCATACGCTCGTGCGAAAGCCGGCTCTGGGATCGTCGCTTTCTTGGATCACGCCGAAACCGCGGTATCTAATGCATGCCTCGCGGCGTGTCTGAAGATCATGGACTCAAGTGCCGATGACCGCGCCCATCTGTTCTCACTCGTTTTGAAACTCAATTTTGGCAAGGAAAGTACGCTGCAACTTTGCGATTACGCCATGCCACCCCTGTGCAGAGATTGGGCTGCGTCGGGTGATTTTACAAGGATCGTTGAATTCATCCAGCATCCGGAACTGCGAGTTCGTCTTGCTGCACAAAAGGTTTGGCATGACGCTATTGCCAATTCCGCTCCTGCTCGTACAAGGATTGCTCGCGATGGCCTCCTAGACGTCATCTTTGAACATTGCCGCTCACAGTATGACGATGTGGTAGTTCTGGGTGCCAAGTGTTGCGCGCCAATGTCCATTGAGATCACTCAGGCTGGAGTTACCCCCACCCGACAACTTGTTGAGCTGTTGAACCACCCACGAGTACTATTACGGCAAGCAGCCTTACGAGGTATCCAGATTGCTTCCGAGAGCAGCGACGCGAATTGTTCTGTGCTTCTGGCAGCTGATGCATTCAAGGCCCTGAAGTTGTTTCTCGAAGCCTACCCTACCGATCTCCTTGACAACGCTCAGAAGACTCTCACTCGATTGGCTCCCTTCTTGTCCACGTCCCTTGAGGCTTGTGCTGGACTTTTGCAACTCCTTGAGTAACACCTAAATTGTATCTTTCTACGTGGTACTGACGTAGTTATTCTAAGATCTAATTCTCCTCTGGTGCAGAGTGCAGCACACACCGCATTGGCCAGCATATCACACACAAATATTGAATATCGAGAAACTTTACGAAATGTTATCCTATCCCGCCTTCTAATTGCATCTGACACTCTTATCGAGTTCTCAGTCGATGCGATCAAATCATAGATTGGTCCCGACCTTGCAGAGCTGAATGATTTCGCAACCCTTTTCAATCTTGCCTCTCACACCGACCAGCGTATTCAGACCGCAGCCTTGTTTTCTCTCAAACAGAGGCTCCAAAATCGGGACTACCAAGAATCGTTGGAGAAGGCGAACGTTGCCCACCTCATTCGTTCGCTATCCGGCAGTGACAACCCCTCAGCAGTTAGCTTTGTAGCAGAAGCTTTAACATCGCTGGCGCCGTCATTAGCTCGTAATGGACACATGAGCGTCATCCTCCAAATTTTGCTATCTGTTGAACCCAAAATCAGAGAGGCTGCCGCTGCCGCACTGGAAGCCATCGCCAATCGCTCAATGCACGAGAGGAAGCATCTGCTGAATGAAGATATTATCGAGAGATTGATGGGCTACCAGCCTCTAGATCAGATATTGCTTCACCTATTATCCTCAATCATTCCGAAACTTGCATTTGACTACCTCGACGCTGGGAAAATAGATTTTCTTCTTACGTTGGTGGAGTAAGTGATTCGAGTACAGTTTGATATTTTACTCAGACGCACATTTAGCCACCAGCAGCAGCAAATCCGCACCGCTGCAGTCAGGTCTGTGGCTTCCATTGCGGGTGGCACAACAGAACAGAGAGCTCGTTTACGAGATTCTCTTCTTCCTCGCCTTGGTCAGGCATCCGATATGCTTCGTGAAGTTGCTGCTACTTGTCTCTCGCGGGGTTTGGCGCATGATTTGTTAAGCGATGGCAATTTCATCCAAGTCTTTCGGGCAATCGACCACGAAGATATCCGAGTTAGGGGACCAATCATCGCGAAATTTCAAGCTTATATCCAAGGGTCTGATGAGGCCACACGCAGACGTGTAGTCGATGCAGGTATCTTACAGGCGGTTCTACAGGCATCCACTTCCACCAGGGATGACTTGGTAAATTTTACATCTACCTGTGTTCTTCCAATGCTCGGCCCTGCACTCAGCCAAAATAATGGTGGAGTAACTGTTTTCCCCCTGCTGACTCACAAAGAGTCTCGCATCCGCGCCGCAGCGATTCTGGCACTCAGGAACGGTGCCGATTCTCGCCATGGTAACATGGAAAAAATAACGAAGGCCTGCGTTATTAGGAATCTCCATCCGTTGACAAAAAAAGACGATGCTGTTCTAGATCTGTGGTGTCACATTCTTCCGAAGGCTGCTCCTTTCTTGTCCAATCCCGATGAAATTGATATCTTGTTTAATAGCCTGAAGTAGGTGGTCTCATCCCGACTTTGGTAGAAGGTATTCACGTCCCCTCAGCGATGACCGCGGAATTGTCTGTAAGGCGGCAGCTGAGGCAGTTGTCGTAATGGCAAAGACTTCAGAAACAACTCGGGGTGACCTGTTTCCTGCGTTGCTTTCCCGTTTAGAAAATCCATCTCCTTCTGCGCTGCCTCTAATTGCTCAAGGTACGTGGAAGCAGGGACTATGATCTGCCCAGTAACTCACACCGCTGCCGAAGCTGTTTCTTATTCAGGGTCTACATTCCTGGCGAATGACAAAGGGGCTGAACTTCTCCACCTCGTCCTGTGAGTTCGATGTTCTAACATATTCTAACCGAATCTAATCACGTTGTACAGAGACGGTGAATCAGAAGTGGTTGTGGCTGCTGTGGAAGCAATAACTAAGCTTCTGTCGAAAGGTGGCTCTTATGAACACAAAAAGCTGTTCGAGGCGGACGCCTTCCTCATCGCCTTGCAATTCCATGATGAAGGATCCCAACGGCAACTTTCTCTGAAGTTGCTCCATTGTATTGTGACGCACTTGAGCTGTGCTATCATACTTGACGACCAACTTGCGAGATGTTTATTTTCCTTGTTCGAGTGAGTTGTACTAACTATATGCGAGCACATTTAACCTCATTTTTTTCAGTGACCCTGATCCTGGGCTATCCCAAGCATTATATCGGACGTGGACGACTGATCCCAGAGTTTTTAAAAGTCCCACTTTCCCCGAGTTTCTGCCAATCCTTTTCGAAGACGAAAAGTTGCGCAATTCATCAGTGACTGGACTTCTTCGTTACCTGGCTCCTTCATCGGTCCCTCAACTTGTGACTCAACAACGAATTGATATCATTGTCAAAGCATTGAAGTACGTGTTCCTCCGTAGTTTTTATTTTCGTTATAACAGATATGTTTCTTCAGGGTCAGCGAAGCGAACGTCGTCAGAGCGTTCCTTCAGGAAGTCCGTACCGCCATAAGAAATGCCACGGAGGACGAGAAGGAGTGGTTCATAAACAATCAATCATTCGTACCTATTATTGGTGATCACCTGAAGGGCCGTGATGTCGCAATGAGACGCGATTCTTCCCATATTATCGAAATGTTGTCCAAAGGCTCACCCCGACGCTCTGGAAGAATTATGGAAGGAGGTATTGGCAGTTCCTTGGCGGAAGTAGCGGTGTGAGTTGTTTGTCTTCCATGAACCAGAATTACTTGGGCACTGATAAAATATCACAAGTTCGGCGAGAAGGGGGCTCAGAAATCCAGTCTCCTCGCGCTTCATGGTTTGTTCGTAGCTGCCCCTGACTACGGGGACCGCCTCGTCGAGGACTGCCTTCCTGCTCTATGCGACATCCTAGAGGATGTAAATCGGTCCTTGGAGGTCTACGTTGGTGCCTTCCACCTTCTGACCGAAATCGTACGGCAATCGCCTCATTCAATGATCATTGAAAGTGGCATAGTTGCGTACCTTGTTCAATGGCTAAGGGAGGTATTTCTTTATTCGTTGGCAACTGTTGATTGACATAATAGCCATGCAGCCCTCAGCATAATGTCACAGACACTGAGTGCAAGCAACCTGTGATCAATATTTGCCAAATGATAGCCCAAAATTCGGATGCTGGTCGTAAAGCCTTAATAGATAAAGGGGTTTTGGCAGTGCTAATGCACTTAACGACTAGTCGCACAGCAAGCTACGTGGTTGGCGGGTGTAATATCGTGAATTCTTTGGCACATAGTGGAATTTATCGGCAAGATATCATTTCGGCTGGGCTCAAGGACGTGATGGAGCGGATTACGAGGTGTGTCTCTGCTTCTACGACCACTAGAATTCTAGCAGCCTCTGATTTCATGTCAACACCAGTATATACCACAAGTCTTCCCTTCAGTTCAAGGCAGATAAGAAGATTGCACAGAATGCTGCCAACGAGGTGCTCTTGACACTCAAGTCAACCAAGTAAGGGCTGTAACTAACGCCCATGTTTACTTGCTGATGACGCCGTATTAGGCATTTTAGCACTGCAGGAAGCTGTGCACAGCCCCAACCCATTCCGTCCTTATTACGTCGTTCTTGGTCTACCTCACAGCTCTCCTCTCCGCAAGGGATGCCAGTGATCGAGGCCAACCTGGGCTTGGTTAACACAGGGGGGGTTCCACCGCGAACGCATGTAAGCACTTGAATCATATGTAACCAATAGCTTTAACCACTGGTCCTTTCACGATATGCAGCCCCGGTCGGCATCAGAACCTTTCCGTCATACCTATGGCGACATACAAGGGGTAGATGCCAGCATATTTGGACCTGACGGGCAGCCTGTCCTTTACACCCCCGGGAGGGAAGTCACCCATCTTAGGTCCAAGCATTTGCAACCCTCGTCTCCGACAGGACAACCTGCAGCTCTGCAGATGCACCACACAAATCTCCCGGCGGTAAGGGAAGACGGAGATGATGGTATACATCTTCCGCTGAAAAGTTTTGAAACTGGGGAAGAATCCGCACATTTTTCAACGTACAGTTCCCCTGTGATTCAAGCTGGACCTGGACAGGGGCACGACCCTCCGTCAGGCTCTGGGGTAAACATTACAACTCCGAACACCGCTAGAAGAGCACCACCGTCTTATAGGACCCAGTTGTCAGAAAAAGGAAGCCTGCGAAGGCCTCGATATAGCTCACATATGTGATCGTGTACCCCTTCTTGCACGTTCCAGTTGTCCCCAGTCTCATGTATCTAACAATGTAAATTAGAATAGTATTATATCTACCAACGCCATCCTGTAGTACTTAGAACTGGTTTGGCATTGCTGCATTATCTATTGATATGGGATCAGGTATCAATCAAGTACTCTTCAAGCCAGTGTTTGCTTGGGGATCAGAAGGCATTTGTTTCAACGGCATTCCTCTTACATAGAACGGGATTGCTTTCAATTGTCCTGGGCGATGGTGGAAGGCGATCCCGTTTTAAGAGGAATTTCGTTGAAATTTACTTTTGGTCGCATCACAAGGTAACTTTGGGCTTTCCTCGTAATACCATCAACAAGAATAAGATGAGGGCGAGTGAACCTCAGCCAAGGGAATAAATTGCGAACCTCACTATTAGTATATGACATTTGCTGCTTTACGCTCCGATTATATCACTATTATACATCTTCGGATTCATCTCAACCTACCTAGTACATACCTCATACCTACATCTCACTCAACCACACCTTCCGCGTCAGATTCCCCCTCCTTCAGACAATTCACCACGTCATGATCACTCCATCCTGCTCCCCGCTGCTCCCCCAAAATAAAATCATTCAACCTCCGTATAGCTTCGTTGTCCGTGCCAGGGACCCATCGCGGCTCGGCGGATAAATTGGCTAGGTTGACAAACAAGATCCCCGGATCCACAGTTGTGCACGGGAGTGGTATCCAGTTATTGTCCAGCCCCTCCCTGGCTGCGAGGGTCTTCGTGGCGGATTTCCACCCACCGCAAATGTCCTTCAATCGGTCGTCGGTGGAATTGAGTCCAACTTCCTTGTCTAGTGCGAGTTGCGTGTTCGTCAGTGGTTAATACCAGGCTTCGACGACGTGAACCGTACCTCGTGACTCAACTTCAGACTGGCGCCGAGTCTCAGCAACCTCAGAAAGCCTCTCCACCTCACTCAAATCATCAACAGTCATGCCATAGCTCAAACCGATCCCTTCCAGCTGCGCATTTAGTATCTCCACAACCTCAAACTCCGGCTCCGAAGCACCCCTACCCCCAAACGCACCATACCTGTCACCATAGCCCTCCTCCACAAAATACCTTTTCAACACCTGCAATAATCGTCCCTGAGTCGGGAAGGATACAATACCAAAGTTCGGGTCGTAAAAGTGGTACTTCACTTCCCCAGGCGTGGTCTCCGCCACGGCTACCAGCATACAATGGTTGTTGGTATTCAGGGCAAGGGCCTTTCCAGGAACTTCGCCAAGCTTCTCCAGGGCAGTTTCAAGCGTGGCCAGACCACAGCGCCTTGAAGCTCCTGCTATGGGGTAGGTGATATGCAGCCCTTCGAGACACCTTTCGAATATCTGGGTATCGACGGAGCCCGAGTGAGCGTTAGAAGCTAGGGCCACGACTCGCCTCCCCAGGTGGGCCATGGCGGCCGCTGACTTTGCCACTGCGACGGACATGGCTCGTACGAGGGGGTAGCAGCTGATGTAGTTGTTGAAATTGTCGTGACTGTACATGTTTTCCAGGGGTATCACCTTCAAGGACCCACCAGCGTCCGTAAACACCTGGGCAAACCTGTCGCTTTTGCCGCTGGTGGAATCCGAGAACTCTGCTGCCGACGCGATACGGATTCGTCGAGATAATGCTCCTTGCGCGGCCACATTGAGAGTCGGGCGCCTGAGATACAGGTCTTGCAGTACGTGGGAGGTTGAACCGAGTTCAGAAGTGAGCCCTGGGATGGTAGTCTCCTCATAGGCATTAAAACCTTGCAAAAACTCGGGACTGTAACTCTGCAAGTGTTGGGCTTCTAACCAGGCGAACTTTTCTCCGACGGTGGCGAGGTTTGCACTATCGAGCGAGTGTAGGGCTGTCTTCATAGGGCTGGCAATACTATGTTCCTTTACGGCCTCCTGTGCCAGCACCTCTGAGTAGACACTCTCATGGTCCCAGCATCTCCTAATCAGCCGATGAAGCTGCTGCCTCGTCGCCACAGATTGAGTTTTGGTGTGTATCTCCCCCCACTCCCTACAAGCACGCTCAGCAGCCTCTAGTACTGGGGCCGCGGAGCGGGCATGATTAACATCTGGTAAAGTCGAGGAGAGTTTGCTGGCCATGAAGGCTGAAAGCTGCCCCAGAGCCAGCGACCTCGCCTGCAAAAAGGCCCTCATCGCATTCCATCGCCTGTAGCTACCCGGCCTGCGCACCTCAACAGGATATGGGCGTAGTGGGGGAGTCGTGATGAACTGCCGCAGGACCCTTCCTGGCTGGGTGCGATCCTCTGACTGCAGCTGCATGAGTAACACCCAGTAACCCTGCCTGGTATAGTGCATGCAAACTGCTGCCCGGACATCAAAGATATTCCCGCCGGCATAATCCCTCCAGTCAAAGGCCATCTGCACGTTGGTGTATCGCAGCGAAGCGTTTTCCCTACGGTCGTGGAAGACTCGAAACCTTGTCCGGTTGTTGGCCGGGTCGTTGGGATGGTCAGTGACCACGATAGAGCACCCAGAAAGTGACCCAGTGACTGCGTGTCGCATGGCATTTGTGGTCGCGGGGATGACCCGAGGGATATCGATGGACCCGATGACGGAATCGGAGCGGGCTAGCATTGGCAAGATGTGGCAGCGAAGAGTCACCTGGGGGGCCGGTGGCGCCTGGGCCTGGTACCGGACTTGGAAGTCAAGCGAGGATCCGTTAGGGGTAGGCTCGAGACGAATGAGCCCATGGACAACGCCACTGCCCTCACCGATGAGGAAGATACGTTCACAGTTATAGACATTTTGGTTCATGAACGTCTGTGGGTCTGCGGTAAAATCTGTTGTTGCGTCAGGCCTAAATGAATGTTGATCGATGATCAGTTCTGCTCGTCAGAGAGGAATAGATAATGGTGGACTCACCTTGGGACAGACATGTTGTCAAGCGTGCGTTGTTGGTAAACGACTCAGATAGCACTGTTGAGGAGTCAAGAATGATCGATAATCGATAAGTGTGGGAGAAGGCGGATGCATTATATATCAGCCAGGGAGAACGCCGAATCGACTGTGGATGGATGTGGAGAAGCGTGGAGACACGTGAGCCAAACCAACCGAAGGGACCGTTCATGAACGTCGGTGGGTCTGCGGCAAAAACTGTTGTTACCTAGGTCGGCGTTCTCCTTAGCTGATATCCAACACATCTGGGCTGCCTGGGCTATCTGGATCGTCAGGAAAAGTAATGAAAACGCTCACGGGCGAGGTACTTACTCGCTATCGAAAACAGGCTTTTTTTGGGAAAGTAAGTGCCTGTACTAACCCCGTATAACTAATAGGCGCATAGTATCACAGCGGCGCGCTCTTCCCGGACTCTGACGGAGCATCGCATCACTCACATACTATCCGTATGTCTAGATCCCATCCCAGGCGAGGTGCCGGGATCAGGGGTCGTCCATATGCGTGTCTCTGTCGAGGATGTTGATGATGAAGACCTTTTAAAACACCTTCCTTCTGCTTGCCAGTTTATCAACAATGCGCTGAACGGAGGAAACGTTCTCGTGCATTCTGCACAGGAGTTCTCCCGCAGCGCAGCCGTTGTAGCTGCTTACTGTATGTTTCTCTCCCTTCAGCTCGGGGTTATTTTTTTCAACAAAACCCATTGATCAGTGATGTGGAAAAAACGCGTCAACGCTCGTGCCCTTTCTTCACCCACGCCGAAAACAACTTACAGGTGACGTCGTCAGTACACGATCAAATTAGACTTAACCCAGGCTTCGTGAAGCAACTTGTCTTCTTCGAGCTCTCTGGGTGTGCACCATCTCCGTCGAATGGAATTTACGCCGCATGGCGAATGCAACTTGAACGCAGGCCCAGAGTTTCTGGCCTATGATGAGTATTTATTATAAACCTTGACCACAACTTCATGTTGTATTCCTTTCTATAAAACATTGAAACTCTGTATTATACTGCCTTCCAAGCGGCACAGGACTATCTGAATACTAGGATGGGTAAGATTGACAATGAAGAGCGGGGGATTGCGATTGCTGGAGGCGTTGCGCGAGACATTCTAGGCGACGGTTGAAGGCGATCCGGTTCTAAGAGGAATTTTACTCCGGTCGCACCGCAAGGTAGCTTTGGGCTTTCCTCGTCCTCCCATCGTATCAAAAAGGAACTTGTTAACTTCGCCCACTTAGTATATGATATGATATTTGCTGCTTTACGCTCCAATTACGAAAACAAACGGGCGAGTTCGTGCCACTATTATACATCTTCGGATTCATCTCTATTGCAAGTATCTTTGAAGTCGAAGCTAATGAGTCAATACGGCATAGCAAGAAAGAGGATCTCTTACCTACTAGCGTCAAGCAAACTGCGGCCTCAACCCCTCAAACGAATGCTGTTCCGTCTTGAAATCAAAGAAAAACTTTCAAGGCGTGACCCCCGCCCCAAACCGAGGAGATATCGAGGCTGGCGTTCCCGCCTTGCGAGATGAACATTCCCATCGAGAGATCGGGAAGTACATATACACGGAGCATGAGCCGGACCTTCTGGTTCGTGGAGGTGAGGATGAATGGGAAACTTCGTGCTTCCAGCCACCGTCATAGAGTTCGCGAACAAAGGGAGATCGACAATCCTGTCGGATTCAGAAGTATCAAGCACGGGGCGATCCCTCTCTGGGATAGAATTGTATAATTTCTGTGTAGGTTGAGCTCGGCATCGAAGACTAGCGATGATAACTTGAAGCTACTGACCTGGTTGATGAAAACACCCTCTCCGCCAGCAATGCAGATCGAGAAAGAGCCATCGGTGTCGGGGCTGTGATGCTCGAGGTGTCCGATGAGGTGCGGGACCTGCGCCATACTGACGATGGAAAGTTGGCGGCACCATATGCCACGAAATGTTTCGTCATGCACGGTGCGGATCGCCGCCGAGATTGGTGCTTCATAGGGAGGGGGTGGAGGCTGGTCGGCGTTGGCGGCTTCGTTGGAAGGAGGCATGGCGATGGGTAGAGTTTGAGCGGATTACTCTGGAAATAGTTGAAAATTTTAAATAAATCGGACGACAACCGGAGATCGGATGTGGCGCAGGAGCTTCCGGACCCTTTGAAATAAACGTACAGTTTTACAATAAATACTCAAGGTGCAAATGAGAACATGTGAGCCCAAGATCGATAGATGTAATACTGTCCAAGGGATTCAAACAGATAATATGTATAATGTTGTCAATAGTAAGAGAAGGAGCCCAGGTCACAATATACTTAGGTGTTGCCAACTTGCAACGTACACTCTATGTTAACTGGAAGATCCAGAGTGGAGCAAAACACAAAACGCAACGAATCAAAAGCAATCAACAATAGGAAATAATCACATACCCCTCCAAAGCAGCGAAAATTAACCCTCATGATAGGCCGAGCTCTCTAAACCAGCCTTACTCACCCTCCTCAGCGGCTGCAACGTATTTTCGTCCACCGGTGCTCTCCTCGCATGGCGATACCTCCCAGACGCGTCCTTAATCTCCATATCCTGCCCCGAGTCTCCATAAACCTTCTCCTTCAGGCCCCCCGCCGATACCGAGCCTCCACCCCCCCCATCGGCCCCTTCCATCCCACCCAGCATCGGCGGCGGCAAGCTTTCCCTCACATGCCCGCCACGCCGAAGATGCCCACCCCCCACAGCAGCACCGTAGCTATCCTGCGCGTGGTGGGCCGAATGCTCGTGCTGGCTCGAGCCCGCGGGCGCAGAGTTATGGACCCCTGACGACTTGCCGCCCAATTCTTGCTCTTCAAACACCATCAGCTCCGAGACGAAGCCGATGTTGGGCGAGATGCCCTTCCGTCGCTCATGGACGAAGGAGTAGGCACGCGACAGCGTCCAGTGGTTTGCGTGGATGAGATAGGCCATGACAGCAGTGACGGATCGGGACTTGCCAGCTCTGCAGTGGACGTAGGTAGGTGCAGAATGCAGACGGGCCTCGTCTGGTGGCCGGAAGTGAGAAATTAGGGGAGAGGAAGGCGGGAGGAAGACTCACCTAGAATTTCACAAACTTCCTTGACACCGCGTGCGACGTTCTCCTCTTCCACAGTATCTCTCATCGGAATTTTGTAATACCTGTCAAATACTTGTCTCAGGTTCAACCCTTGATCATCGTCACATTCAGCAGCAATATTCAATATCCTCTTGACTCCTAGACCTTGAAGCTCCTCTACGTGTTCTGGAGCAGTCAGGTCAGGGCCCAGATATAAAAAGTTCGGGAGGATGGTGGAGACCGTGAACACAGGATATGCGTCTTCGGTGGAAGGGGGGTTGTCGAGGTCGGGTCTCGCTGTGGCCGGTGAGGCTGGTGGTGGTTTCGGCGTACCTGGGGTGTGGGGAGGCGTGTAGTAGGGTGTGAGGAAGTTGGAGATGTCATGAGAGGGGGATGTGGTGGGTGTCCAGCGTGCAGAAGCAGGGGGAGAGTGGCTCGAGTAAACAAGGGTCAGGTGGGAGGGAGATGCGGGTGAATGATAAGAGGGTGGTACAGCAAGTGTTGCAGACCTCAATGGTCGGGTACGGATGGAAAGATTGGGAACGTTGAGACGCTCCGCAGATTTTGTGTCGAGAGTGCGAAGGATGGGTACGCTCGGCCTTCGATGGGTTGGGGACGCGCGATGGAAGCTTATTTGGGACGGGGGTGGTGAAGGGCTAGGATCAATGATATGGGTATCTGGTGCAAGGGTATCGGTGCGAGAAGATGGAGAGGCGGAGGGCATAGCAGCTAAAGGGGACCGGGGTGGAGACAGAACGGAGGGAGGTTGGACTATTGTCGTCACGGCGAAATCAATCTGTGGCAGTGGCTTTGAGGTGGTAGCAGAATGGGTATCAAGTTGGAAGAGGCCACCACCCTTTTTCAAGCCACCATTTCCTGTTTGTGGTGGCGGGGAATCGACGTTAAAGCCAAAGTTGAACTCTCCACCAGATATCATCAGATGTTGGAGATCTGGATGCTGTCGAGCTGCGGAAATGCCGCCTTTCAGGTAATCAACGCTTCCGTTGGTAAGGAGAGGTACGAGTACGGGTATCAGCGCCCAGGCGGTGATGCTGACATTGTCCTTGTCCTTGGGATCCATTTCGTCATCGTAGATGACTATGTTACCGTCCCATGGGCCGTCTGCAGCCAGGAGCTCGTCCCAGGACTGCTTGCTGCTGTCCGTGGTGATGAATTGACGGAGAGCATCGAGGGATTGGAAGCCACCTCCTGGCTTGCGACACCGTTTGAGAATGAGCGAGGGGATGGCGACGTTGATGCTGTGGCAAACATGAAACGATAGGTGCGAGGCCGGAAGCCGCGTGTCTATCAGGAGGGGGCGCCTCGACGAGGTGAGGCGTCTATAGAGGGCTGCAGGATCAATAGGACGCGGAAGCGACGGATCGGGCTTGGGGAGTCGAGCGGTGGGAGGGGGTGAAGACCTGTGGTATGCGGATAAAGGGGTGAAGTAGTTGGAGGTGCTCGACAAAGGGCTGGTCCCGCTCGGTGGGCCAGAGCCCTTGGGGAGTGACTTGGTGTCGAGACCAACTTTTGGGAGCGCGCTGAAGGAGCGAATCGGTCTGAGTCGCAGGTTCTGCTTCACATTCGCCCGCAATTGCTCGAGCTCAGCTAGATCCTTGGAAATATCGTCCGAGCTGCTGTCATCGTCGGATGTGTCCAACTTGAGTGTGGGTATCGATGGTGGTGTTGTTGGGGATGACTCCCCTGACGAGAGTTGGAGCGTGTCCTCGAATACGTCGTCGCTGTCATCCGACCAGTCGACAGGTGATTCCGCTTCGAGTTCGATTGTTGCCTGACGTTTCTGGGTGGCCAGCGACAGGTTTATGTTTGGCGGTCGGTAGCGCTTTGGGGCGGGCATTGGAGGTGGAAAGGAGCAAACAAATTCCGACAGTGACAACACAACATTCATTGTAGCTATGTACCCAGCGATGACCCTCTTCCCCCACCCCCATCCCTGGCGATGTACGTTTCACGCTTTACCATATTCGTCCGTCAGAGGTCGGCTGCAATGCTCCAGCGGAGTGCTCCCAGGTAATTTGAAATACCTTGCTCACCATGTTCTTGCGACTCCCTTTACCGTAAATCCCTCTTGCTCCTACCTATCATAGAATGGCAATCGAAATCCCTTCAGCTCCATGTCAATAATTATGTAAATGAATCAATCCGTCGTCCGTCATAAGTAGACTCGTATTCCCCATCGCAGTCCCAGGTCCTACATACAGTGTATACAGCAGGTGCCCGTGAAGTGAGATATTATCGGCAAGAACTGAGGTGAAAGTACGTAGAGGCCAATCATGTCTGTAACCATCGATATCGCTGGCGACGCTTCTCAGTGGCGGTGTTATTTTTGTAATTTCTCACTCAACCCTGACCGGTAACCGGCGGCGAAACTGATATTTTAAACGACGCTCATCCTTCTGTCGGACAACGTTCATTACAAGGATAACTCTACCCGTCCCTAGACCCGGGAGCTCTGAGTCCAAGGTGTCGTACGGTCGCGGATGACGACCATGCTACGCTCATTACCACCCTGTCGCTTCGGCAGAAATGGACATTTCACATCCACTTGCTTCCTATACCACACGAGCGCGTCATGGGCATATCAAGCAACTCGTGGAGACAAAGGTCCGTCTCGTGAACATCCTCTAGAAATCATCACATAACCACACTATAGGGAGTTCGCGAACACGTCTAACAGATTCCATCAAATTGAAACCTGGGTATCGGTCCGCCAATCTTGAAGTCGCTCACAAACCCCGAGAACCTAGACCAAGTTCTTCGCGAGAGTCCATGTACGGTAGACATGCCTCGTTTAAACGAGGGAGTTCGCCACATACCGATCCGGGATTTGTGCCAATCAAAAGGCAAGAACGAAACGTATACTCTAGGGGGAAAGACAGGAGCGTGAGTGATAGGGAAGGAGGAAGAGGACAATGGAAAACGGAGAGGAGGAGTGAAGGTGGTCGGTTCACTAAATCTCATGCAGGAATGTCTACCGACCGATCAAAATTCAGGGATCACAGAGTCCTCGTCCAAAAAGTGGGCCAGCGCGATAGACCCAGCCCAACTAGATCAAATACCTCTGGGCTCCCTCACCGTGCTCATACCACGTCTCCCAAAATCCGCAACGAACTTCCTCTGGACTCCGATTTCTCCGAATCCAGAACCGTCTCGCAGGACCCTTCTCAGCTTCAAACGCGGTTCACCTCTCCGCCCCTCATGCCTGGATTATTGAAGTGTCTGACAGAGACCTTGGGACCCTCCGCTACTCCCACTCCCATCCAGGCTCTGAGCCTCAAGTGGCTTTTAAATGATGCGAGCGAGATCGCCCCCCAATCAGGATGGAAGCAATTTCTTCTGGCTTCCGAGACCGGTTCCGGAAAATCTTTAGCATATCTCTTGCCGCTCCTACAAAACCTCAAGCAAGCGGAACTCAACCCCTCCTTGCCACCTTCCCTACAAACTTCATCTCATATTGGCCCTGTCCGTCCGCTAAATCCTCGCGCGCTCGTTCTGGCGCCAACACACGAGCTAGCGCGTCAACTATCTGGATCCGCCAAGTCTCTCCTGCACGAGGTGAAGCTACGCGTCCTGTGTGCTAGTCGCGCAAACGTAAAGAACATGAAGGAGCGGGATGCAACGGCTCGTCAAATGGTTACCCAGTTGGACCGTACTACTGGCAGCGGCATGGGAGAGTTTGATGTTAACCGTTCGGGTTTTCCTGTTGACGTGGTTGTGGGCACGCCCATGAAGCTCCTCGAAATGGTCAGAGGAAGAGGTTGGGATCGTAGAGAACTTCAGAACGAGGGAGAACATGACCCTGAGGCTGCCAACAGGCTCAGGAGGGGGAGGGATAAAATGTTTGGAGTGGGACAGTGGAAAAGCAAACCGGAAATGGGTCTAGCGAACGTTGAGTGGCTTATAGTGGATGAGGCGGATGTCTTGTTCGGTGGGTTCCTTGATCTCTTGGTGATGTGTCCCTTCTAATCCATTTAACAGATCCTGATTTCCAGGAAACAACACGCCAACTCCTTGCTGATATAAGTGAAGCCAGAGGCCACCCTGTTACTTTCTCTCCTTCGTCCTCGTTATCTTTGACGAAGCCCTCCCCATCTGCGACACCTTCAGCGCCGACGACCGGACCCATTGACTATCCATTTAATCTTATACTCACCAGTGCGACAATACCTTCTGCATTGGCTAATTACCTGGATACACACCATCCCAAACTCATGCGCCTTGCCTCACCTCGTTTACACCACCTCCCGAAAGGGCTCCAAACAGAATATGTCAACTGGACAGGAGGGAACAAAAACGCCGATATCGAGCGACGGATACGCCGCGTGTGGGCCGACGATGCCATCTCTCCCAACACTGAAGGCGCACAAGTCTCTCTGAGCAAGGTGCTGATATTCTGCAACAAAAGCAGCAAGGTGGACGACTTAGGAAAGTATCTCGAGGAGAAGGGGATCAAGAACGTTGCTTTAAGCAGCACGAGCGCTCAGAGGAAGAGGGGATCCAACCACCATCTGGATGGATTCCTTAAAGTGCGAGAGGCCAGCGCAGAGGAACCGGAACAAGACGTAGACGGTGCGGTGGCACCTTCTGCATCCCTTGCCGACCCCAAGTCGATCCCTCACGTTATGATCACGACGTCGCTGCTTTCGCGTGGGCTCGACTTCTCACCTTCGATCCAACATGTGCTCATCGTGGACGAGCCGAGGAACATGATCGATTTCTTGCATCGTGCCGGGAGGACGGGAAGAGCTGGTCAGAAGGGGAAGGTGGTGGTGTTTGGAAAGTTGAAAGGGAGGGGGAGCGCGAAGGCGCAGGATGTCCGCAAGAGGGTCGGTTCGCTGATTTCGCGACGATGACCTTCCGACCCGCGCACGAATTCGAAACGAAACGCAGCTCAATCCGCTTACTCTAATAATCTTGTATTCACTCCAATCCGTGGCAAGTATCCGTTTCCAGTTGGAGCTTGAGTGCCTGCTAGACTAAATAAACCCAGGGGGTTTCTTGGAGGTTTCCCTAGTACTCCTTGAGGGGGTACAGGTTTTTGGATGTGCCTTCAGGCTGAGCGGCGGGGCAGCAGGGGCCGTGTTGAGAAAGCACCGGCCTATGCCCTGTTTTTCGGATGTGACCTCTCCTCCTATTTTGGCTGTAAGACCTGTGGCCTATTGTCTCAGTTACCCCCAATTGCTTCAAGCAATGTCTCTCAAGCGCCCTCCCCATCTCCATTGAATTCGGGTTCCTCAAAAAAATCTCGACTCTCAATGGTGGTTGTTCTCGGCGATGTTT
>Ga0307516_10002965_pt1 | contig 22223 bp, 32 predicted proteins | sample 19_EM_MG_FD_203310 | JGI IMG/M metagenome (GOLD analysis project Ga0307516, IMG submission 203310) | Populus trichocarpa ectomycorrhiza microbial communities from riparian zone in the Pacific Northwest, United States - 19_EM | ecosystem: Host-associated > Plants > Roots > Unclassified | place... | reverse complement strand
GCCACCAGAGAAAGCGAAGAGAGCCATAGTTCATGTGTATACTACAGAATTTAAGCATTCCAACGAGATCAATGAACCTTAACGTGCGTCCACGACTATGAAAGTAGGTGCAAAGGTAGTCACAAGTTCCGGAGAGAATTCCCAGAGAGATAAAAAACGCGCCAGGAGGGAACGCCACTGTTTGTCGAACTGCCCGGGGGTCCATGCACAAGGTTCAAGCCCACTGAGTACTTGACCACCAAGTTTTCTCGGCGCCCTTTATGCGGTACTCAACGATACCCTTTGAGCTTCCGACGTACACGTGGGAACCTGTGGGGTCGAAGCAGACGCCTGCGAGATTGAGGGTGTCTTCCACCTTCTGTGACTCCTCAATTAACGTTTCTTGTCGCCTCGCCCGACCAGCGTTAACAAGGCCGCGCAGGCTCCTGGGTGAGTTGGTTGGGACTGAGCTGATCGTCCGTGTTCCTCGTGGGCGCCGCGAAACGTACGGTGGCCCGGAGGACAACGTCGGAGTGGTGAGGGAAGGAGATGAGAAGGTATGTGATGGTGGGTTGTAAGTCGTCATGGGGATTGGTGACCCGGCTCTCGATCCCGCAGCAGAACTCAAGCACTCCGTCTCCAGCTCGTCAACTTCCATATCATCCCCCCGGTCCTCGCGGTCGTCCACGTCGGTCATCTCAGCGTCTTCATCACCGTCTCGCTGGGATTGAGACCGCCTGCGCGCGGGCCTGAGCCTGGTTCGGGTAGTACGTAAACCGTGCCTGCGGAGGAGCCTACTAACGTCCTCTTCTTCCCTGCTGGACCCTAGCCTGGGAACAACGACCACACCGTCATCGTCTGCCTCTTCATCGGGACCGAACGGTCCATCTACAGTCATGGCAGGCAAGCCCATAGAGCTGGGTCTAGGAAGATTCAAGATGGCAGATTCAGATCTAGTGGACCTGTGTCCAAGTCCACCAGGAGTCTGGAGGCAGTTTATGGTCGGATCGGGTATCCGAACGATCTGTTCAGTTTCGAATGTCCGGGCGTCAATCAAATGCAGCAGAGACGTGTGCTGCACAGTCCAGTGGCCGACGAATGAGCACTTGAGCCACGAGAGCAATGGAGTGGGAGAGACTGACCTCGGTGAAAACGAGAATCTCCTTGCCGTCGGCACCTTCGGGCGAGAACTTGATGCTTCGGATACCCCACCCTGGTGCTCGTGATCCGCCCCTACTCCAGTCCCAGAGGTCCTCCTCTTCGTACATGAAACCACTGGCCTCCCCGGTTGCCCTTCTTTCCCTGCCTCGCGAACGATCAGTTTCGAAAACCTTGAGCGGTTTCGAACTGCGAACATCCCAAACGACAGCTACACCCTCTTGACTTGCCACGGCGAACTTCATTCCATTCGCCGAATACGAAGTCGAGAATGAGGCGGGAAGGGGAGGTGATGCATGTTGAGAATAGAACTGAGGGGTGAATATTGATGGTGTGAATGGGACAAGTGAGTACTTCGCAATTGATTCGAAAGAGAGGCGGGAGGAGCCGGATATATGATGCAGGTACACCTGAGGTGAATCGCCAACAGACAAGAGGGTCCGGCCATCGGGAGACACAGACGCTAACAAACTCTCAGAAGGTGTGAGTCGCGGTCTGGGGGATTGACTCACAGTGATTGACAGGAACGTCTATCCACAGGACTCCAAGGTCCTTCAGCCTCGAAGCCGCAGTGTCCGAGGAACGGATGTTCACCTCGAAGAACTTGACCGAACAATCATTGTTGCTGACTGCAACTCTCGGCTCGACACTGCTGACGTTGGCCTTCGTCAGGCTGAGCGAACTCAACATAACCGAATTGTTGATGGAACCTTGGAGCTGGGTCTGGTACTGCCAGTGGGGACGCGAGGATCGGTGATGATGAGGTGACAAGGAACCAGACGAGGGTGAGGACGAAGAGTGCAGGGATAGATGTAGTTCAGCATCTTGTCCACCCGCCGCGATGAGCGTTGTCGTGGAATCTGGGAGGCACAGTGCCGAAAGAGTGTTTGGGATAAACGGGAGGTTCGCGATCGCTCGCTTCGAGCCTGAGTGGGAAAGATTCTGCTCGAAGATTGAAGTACTTTGGACGTAGTTCACTACGCCACGTTCGTGGGGGCAAATCACTAAATCTCGGAGTTGACTTGATGGACGCGAAAGGCGTTAGGGGCAGCGGAAGACGAAGAACGGTACAGATAACTCACACATGACCAATCGTGATCTCGGTGGAAACTGAGGATGTGGGGGTGGAAGGTGAGAGTATAGATGGCTTTTGGACGGTCATAGCTGGTCGGGGGACATAAAGGTGGGAGGTCGATCCGTCAACAGGGGGTGTTCGAGGGCGCTGTAGACCTGTAGCTGGTTGTTAGTTCGCTGGTCGTTGGAGATGAAGGAAGCAGAAAAGCGACGGGGGCGATGATGTTGGTGTCCCCGGATATGGTTGGGCCGAGAAGCCCCACTAACCGTTTGGAGAGGGTCAACGGTTGAGGCGGGTGACCTATCGACCGTGAGCCGTGGGTTTGAGCGGCGGCCTGACTTGCTGAGGTCGCCGGAATTGCCAGGGACGAAGGGCGGGACGGAGGTGGTGAGGGGACAAGGAAAGACGGATCGATCGCGACCAGCCCGCCACCACTCGCCGACATCTCTTCCACAGGGAAAGATTTCGCGTCTTTCCGTAAGTTCCTTGCTATCTTTACATAGTCTACGGGCTCCCTTTGGTGCCCGCTCCTGATCGTTGTATTGTAGAACTACCGGACGGTGCTGCATAACGACTGCAGATTCAAAAAGAAAAGACTCGTGACGATTACTCGCTCGTCCCGCAGATTCGTGTCCAGCCCAAACGCAGACATTTCCCCCTTCCCCTCCCACTCTCAAACCTCTTTTATGCCCCCGCGATACCAGCTGACCGATCCCCCTGATCGGTCAGTGTGGGGGGGATGAAATTCTGAGGATAAACCTACTATCCATCCAATGGGCGCGCCACCTACCGCCCGCGGTGCGCGGAAATGTGCACCGGACGGCAGCGCCCTACGCGGAGAATGACGAATACCTGGAAACATCTGCGACGGGACCGGTCGTCTCGTACCAACTCGACGCTTACCAGTTCGCCACAGTCGGGGCAGGTGGCACACACAAAGTCGTTCACGTTATTTTGAGGAGTCCGGGAGGGAGGGCCGGTTGGTACGCGGCTAGAACCGATCCACGCCCATCTCGGGCGGTGACGCGTAACTTTGTCCTTTCCTCCAACCTTCACCCCGTGGGTTCTGTTCGTCGCTCCACACCAGGCGCAACAACGGGAAAAAGTGTAGATGCAGTCACCCCCATCGTGCCCATGCGGTTACTGCAATTGCCCCATCTCTCTTTTCCTCTAATCACAAGCTGTTTAACTGTGGTTACTAGTTCACGACGTGACGTTCTCTGCGAAAAAACCCTCCGCTCGCGCGATCAGGCGGTGTACCCATAACCAACGAATCCGCATATCGGGTTGTCCTAATGCGCGGTCAAACTTGGAGAGGGGCGTTGGTCAGAAGAGTGGCGCGTCACGAGGCGCCCTGGTGAGCCCAATCAACGGTACTTTATCAGGACTGTGATCGTCTGAGCCTCCGAGGTGTCACGAAAAGATCCTCGAGACAGGCCCACCTCCAGAAGCTCATTCCCAGTAATGGCCTTGGGTTTTTCAGCCATCTGCAAACTCGAACTTCGGATCGCTCTTTCATCCTTTCAGTTCCCTAGCCCATCGTGATTGCGAGGGGTGACACCCATGTGCTTATCGTGATACCAGGTCACTTGCACGCGGGCTGCACAGAGGTCGACACGAGATCCTTGATCTTCTCGGTCAGCAGCACGGGTTTTTTTATCCTCCTTGGCCCCTCGAGAACATCAGCGGGTCGTTACCGTTCCCTGGAGTGTGCAGCCATCCCGGTGTTTGTTCCGAGCTGCGAATGCGCAACGCTTTACATCCGGTTTAAATACCGCGAGGGTGCAGACTGGGTTCGCTGTGAATTCACCCGCAATAGTTCTGCCCCTCTCCTCTTCTTTCAAAGAATGCCTTCTGCATCCATTCGCTCCCTTATTTCTGTCATCGGATTGCTCTTGCTCTCCTTCGGGGGAGTATGGGCGTTCGATAACTCTCGCCATGTGGGTCACCCGGGGTCTATGTGTCGGCTTGTTGTGTACGCGTAGCGTGAGAGCGCTCCAATTTTTTGCCCCGAATAACTCGAACCTACAGCTACTGGGGACAAAACTCTTACGGGCGAGTAAAGTTTTATTTTACTGGGTGAAATATAGTGTCATTTCTCACCAGATTGTTCAGACGGGAGTGACCAGGCCAACTCGCAGAAGAACCTGACAACCTTTTACCAAGATGACGGAATAGATAAGTCCCCACTTGCGTTCCTTCACATTAAGGGACAATGAGGTCTCCCATCCATGGACCTCGTGACTGCTTTGGAGTTTTGCTGATCCCCTGTGGCTTCTATGGGGTTACATTTCATCAAAGACTTGCAGCGCGAACACTGGCGCCCTCCCGGGAACATTTCTTCCGAACTGCCAATTCCCGGCGAGCATATCAACGCATGTCAAGCTAAAGAAAATCATCACACTCTCGCTGGGAGGAGCTATGGGCCTCGCGTCGTTCACCCCTGACGACGATGCGATTGCTTTTGTGAGCCGTCGTTGAGTTACCCCGCGCCGTCCGGTCCCGATATTTACTTCCGCAGGCCGACACTTTGTAGGGCCTGTTCTTTGGCGGAACATCTTCAACCAGACCGTTTGGTGATGTAGTTTTGGATAAGTTAGTAGCTGGCATTCTCGTGGGGCACCCTTTTAATGGCCTGCTATCTAGCGTTGACTTGGATATCGAGGGCGGTTCTACCGCTTGAGCAGACCTTCGGTCCCTCGACGCTGATCGTGACCGAAACGCGCCTACCTCCTACCCGGCATTCCTCACAAGGGTTCAGTCACATTTCAACGGTGGAAGCAAGAAGTATGTGGGGATTTGGTCAGCGTTTCTACCTACTTCTGAACCATCGAACACTCTAGGTACTACACCATGGCCTCGCCGCAATGCCCGTTCCCTGACGCATATTTTTGGAGCGCCATCAACGCGATGCTGCTCACCCACCCAGCTCAGTAACCCCAACAACTGGGACTTTGGCCAGTGGGATAACTGAGCCAAAAAGGCTTCTCCCAACAAAGATGACAAGGTTTACACCGGTGCTCCAGCCGCCACTACGTCGATGCGGCTACGTTGGGAAGCATCGCTACACGACCCCGTAGCTAGTATCTGTCATTCGGAGGTATCATGATTTGGGACGCTTCTCAAGCATACGGTGAGTAGCAATACTCTTGCTGGGAGGCCACACATCTCACCCGTTCACCTCGAAACCAAATGGCCGCTACGACCATGCTATCAAGAACGCGCCCAGGGGGGAACCATCGCCTTCCAACCCCGCGAAGACCGTAGCGAGCCCGAGGCCGAACGGTAGTCAGTTTTGGCTCGAGGGATTACCAAGGCGCAGACGTCGGCGTGAGTATGGCATATACCCCCGTGACCAAACCCGTGTGCAACCCAACGTATTTATAGGGTCGTGCTCTTCCCTGCCCAGCAACAACGGTCGCTTGTAAGGCCCTTTTGATGAACCTGCGACGAACAGACGCGGAGATACCGAGGATGGGCCCGGTTTCGTCTTGGTGGCGTTTTTGGGAAAGGGGGGATCAAGGCGGGTTGATACAAAGTGCCATGGCCCAGCTGCAAACGGCATCGACTTGCGAGTTGCTCCAATCACCACGACACATATCAAGGGAGCCCCAAGTAACGTCTAAATATGTCCGCGCGCCTGTTTTTGTGATCAGATTCAAAGTGTGTCAGCCAGTTCACATACAGTGTTACATACTGCCTGTTGCCCGACAGGCGGTGTTGGCTAGTGGGAATCGTGGGTGCTAAAAATATCTCGGCGTGTATTTAAGGAGGAAGGGAGAGGAAGGGTCGACTCTTTGCGGATTACCGGTTAACCGTCACGACCCCCTCCCTACGCACCCAACTCCCTTCGTTATGGCTACTATTTACCTCAATTCCCAATATGCTCAGCCAGAGAACTACGCCAAGACCCTCCAGATCAAGTCCTTCGCCCTGGCGGCCATCTTCACGTCTATTTATGCGTTACTTTTGGTCGTGTTCGTGTTCAAGGCTGTGAAGAACTCAACATACGTGCTCTGGATCATCGCGTTCTTCTGTCAAGGTTGGTCGAATCCCCCCATGTCTTTGCCTCGGTAACTGATGGGACCCACCCGTCCAGTGCGCGTTGTGGCGTTCGCGATGAGGGCGGCGTTGACGAAGATTGAATCTGCTGGCGAAAATTTCAACCTCGTGTTGGCGCAACAGATTATTTATGGCGCTGGTTTCTTCGGCATCCTCTACTCAGCATACACGATGGTCCTCGATCGGTACGATCATCGCATCACCCCGGATCTCACTGACCCTCAACATCTAACAGGGGGATTATCAAGGGGACCACCGGTAGTATGCTCCTGTCACGGATCACCGGGAGCCGAATCCTCATACGCCTTGCTCTGGTCGCTGCGGTTTCGATCAGTATCACCGGTGCGGTCCAGGCGAATACCGGTTCAACCCAGAAGGCCATCACCCAGGGAAAACGCCTGAAGATGGTTGGGGTTGTAATTTTCTTGGTGGTCGCCTGTCTCCTTGTTGTCCACACTGTGCTCTCGGTCATTGCGGAGTCCAGGAGGATCCCAGGTAAGCAGATTCCCCGCTGGTGGTTAGCCCGAACACAACGTTGATGGATCGTTAGATGAGAAGGATCAGAGCTCGTTGGCGCCACACGGCCTCTCCGTCCTGCTCATGGCTGGACTGATACTTATCTTACGAGAGGTGTTTTTCGTCATCACGTCGAACAAGACGTCCCAGTACGAAGAGCGCATGTTCTATCCGTTTGCGGTTTGCACAGAGTTGACTGTGGTCTTGATGTTCCTTGGACCGGGTGTTATCCCTCTCAAGCGTGAGCTCGCAGAAGCGTACAGGCGAGGTTCGAACGTGAGCCTTTCCCCCTCCGACCCCCCGCCTGCCGACTAACCGACCGATGTAGTGAGCATTACAAATACTAGCGGGGCTTCTGGCAAAGCTACCTTAATAACGACGCGTAGATATATTCACGATTATATTTATTTACTAAATCAATATGAGGGGTGTCGTTTCGTCATAAAAACGGAAGCGCTGTTTCCCGAACGAGAGCACGAGGTCGGTCGTCGCTATTGCTGCTGCGGATGGTAGCGACCGTGGGAAACCTCGCCTAAACTGCGCTCCACTCCCACCTGCCCTTCCCCAAACACCGCCATCTTCACTACACTCACCTCACTCCCTCCATTCACGGCTGAACTACCCATAGCCGAGTAGAATGGGCCTCCTCCTGTCTTTGCCCCTAGCGGGCGTATTTGGAACAGTCGGCTCGTCGTGCGTAGCCGGTCTCGCGTTCTGCTGCACATCCACTGCAGGTATTCGGCAGATATGTATGCCAACCATTTCGTGTGCTGAATCCTGTGGATAGCTTCAATGTTCTGCAAGTCATGTAATTGCAACTCGTCTATCGCCACCCGTATCGGATTCGCGGTATGGATACCCGATATCCCGAAGATGGAACAACCGGAACTCACGATTCTGTTGTTGGTCATGTATAGATGATATTCCTGGTTAACTCGATGCTTGCATGGCTCATGAAGACACCAATGGCGATCAAGTTGATTGAGAAGTGGAGCTACGATTATATCAAGATGGACTGTACGAACGACAAGTGCTATGGGGTATTGGCGGTACACCGTGTTTGTTTCGCTCTCACCTTGTTCCACGCCATCCTCAGTGCTTCCCTCATCGGCGTTCGGGATACTCGAGACAAACGAGCCGCCATCCAGAATGGGTGCGTTTCCACTTCCCCTTTGTTCGAGCGGCACTCATGGTTTGTATAGATGGTGGGGTCCTAAGGTTCTCTTGTGGATCCTCCTTGTCGCGGTCAGCTTCTTCATCCCCAACGGCTTCTTCATGTTCTGGGGAAATTACGTTTCCCTCATCGGAGCAACGATCTTCATCCTCCTTGGTCTCGTCCTACTCGTCGACTTTGCACACTCTTGGTCGGAGCTATGTCTCGAGAACTGGGAGGCAACGGGTTCGAACGTGTGGCAATGGATCATAATTGGTTCGACCGCCGGAATGTATGCCGCCACGATCACCCTCACCGGCGTCCTTTACGGTTTCTTCGCTGGAGAAGGATGCACTCTTAACCGATTCTTCATCACCTTCAATATCACCCTATGTGCCATCATCACGGTGATGTGCATCCACCCCGTCGTGCAAGAGTACAACCCTCGATCCGGTCTTGTCCAGGCCAGCATGGTCGCCGTCTACTCCACATATCTGATCATGTCTGCTGTCGGAAACCACGAGACCGAAACATGCAAGAACCCCATTAGGAAGGCCCAGGGCACGAGGAACACCACCGTTGTCCTTGGAGCGATCTTCACATTTTTGGCTATCGCGTATTCTACGAGCCGCGCTGCTACGCAAAGCAAGGCACTCGTTGGGACCAAGAAGAGTGGGGAAGTCCACCTCGATGAGGAGCATAGGTCAGAGCTCGGAGTCGTTAGCACACAACCTGGCAGAACGGAAACCCCGAGGTATCAGGCTCTGCTTGCCGCAGTCGAAGCTGGGTATGAGACACGAGAGCACCCTACACGTTCGCCCTGTACTTACTTCCCTTACAGTGCACTCCCAGCATCCGTTCTAGATGAAGATGAAGATGATGACGAGGAGAGGATCGTCGGGGAGAGTCGAGATGACGAGAGGTCTGGAACCAGATACAATGTTCGTGGACTATTGACGTCTTTTCATGGCTGTTTTACTGACCAACACAAAGTACTCCTGGTTCCACATCATCTTCGTCCTCGGTGCGATGTACGTTGCGATGTTGTTGACTGACTGGTGGGTACATTGATTACGGCGTGCCAAATTTCTCTGACCCCTGCGGTGTAGGAACGTGGTCAAGGCAGTCACTGGCAATCCCGATGAAGATGTGTACATCGGGAGGTCGGAGGTTGCTATGTGGATGCGCGTTGTATCTAGCTGGGTGTGTATGTTGCTGTATATGTGGAGTTTGATGGCCCCGGTGTTGATGCCTGACCGGTGAGTTCCTACGAATGTCAACTACCCGGTGCCGTTCTGAATTTCTTTCCCTAGATTTTGATTACCTCCCCGTATACTGTAACACTCTACGTTTTATTTGAACCCTAATACATCAATCTACGGAACAACAGTTCCCTCGTGACGCATCGGGTTAGACCCATCCCCGCATCTTGGCGATAGTTAAAAACGTTTGATCCCCAGATGAAACTTCTCTGTCCCTCGCTTGTTTCTTCCCGTCCTCATCACCGAGCTCCGACAAATCTTTCCACTTCTCCAGATCCGTTGATCGCACGTTCAACGCTTGAACGACGTTCGAAAGGTATCCCAAGTCCGAGGACAGTTGTGCGGCTCCGGTGGGAGTGAGGGTCTTGATCTTCGGTAGGACGGAGCTGGTCAAGTGGGTCAGGAGGGAGAGCGCTAGTGATGACAACCAGGCCGCCGAGACTGCTTCTGGTGACAAAACCGCGGGTGCGGTGTAAGTCGGGATGGCCAGTGCCGCGGGGGGCGCTTTCAGGGCGATCGAAGATGAGCGACGTGAGTGGTGGATGCCGGGGGGCGGTCCTGCGGAAGGAGAGTGGGGGTGCCCCTCGGAATGGAACTGCTCGGTGATGGACCTCAGCAAATCTTCATCCACAAATGGTAGGGTCTCGATCGAAAACGCTAGAGCGTCATCGTCCGCGTAAACCTCGAACAACCGAGGGAGGTTGAGGAGTCCTTCCGCAATCCGCTGGACGGTCTCGCCTGGAGAGATGGAAAACACAGGAACTTGGATCTCCGTCAGCGCGCCAGTTCCACCCGGGAGTCGGCTGGGAGCCGGTTTAGAGGACGACCATACAGGGAGCGAAGCGTAGGACGCGAGGTGCTTGTGTAGGGGGGAGAGGATGGTTTTCTGAAGTGAGATCTGACAAGACCTCGCGAAGTCAGATACTGCTCCCCGTGTACCTGTTAGGACGTTCAGAGGTTGTGAAGGGATGGTGTGTGGAATACGAGGGCTGTGCGCGAGGCCTAGGAACTGTTGTTGAGTGTCAGGTTCGAGGAGCTTCAATATATTCTGAAGTTCCATAGAATTGAGGGTCGATTGGGCGAGGACCTGCAACGCTCCCTTCGGTGGATTCGACAACAACTTCGCAGGCGCGAAAATGTCGCCCTGAGCCGCTCGGATATTTTCCGAAGCTTGAACCAACGCCACGCGCATCTTGCTTTCGAAGGTACCGAGCCGATCGTTGAACCCGTGTGCGGCACCCAAGAGTCGGAGGTACATCTGGATCCTCGACCAATCCTGCGTCGTGTAGTCCATATCAGATAAATCATCCCCTCCGCTCAACGCCGACGAGTCCATCGATAACAGTCGATTGTCGGTGGATATATGCTCGTTGGAAGAGTGTAGGATTGAAGCGAAGACGGAATCCAGCGCTTGAACCAGTCCAACGAAACCGTATCCGTGCGTGAATGCCATGCACCTGGAGAGACTCTGGTCCGCGAGGCTAAATGCGTCGACCGATCTTTCTCTCAACCACCTTGACCCATCCTTTGGTCTCCCTGGCGCTGTGTTTTCCGCGGCGGTGATCTGTTCTAACCTCTCCATGAGAAGTTTTTGCTCGAGCGATCCGTAGTCGACCTGGTAGTCTAGGAATGGTTCGAACAATTCCTGCTGCCATTCCTGGTCACCCAACGTATACTGGGTGTTTGGTGGATGGCTGAGTGATATCGATGCCCGCGACATCCTCCTGGATATTGATAGTCGGGAGCGCCTACGGGAGATCTTGGAAGGGGTGTCGGACGTGGTGCTGTCCTCCGAGTTTGTGTGCTGGAGCTGGGGGGAGGTGGTATGCGTGACCTTCTCCATGATATTTTCAGTCGAGTTTGCGAACTCTGTGGTGGCGGTGTAACTGGAGATGATCTCGGTCAACGTATATGGACCATGGTTACCCGCAACGGCGGAGAGGCGCTGTGAGAAGGTGGGTTGGAGGGACGATAATGCGGAGGAGATTAGGGAGGAAAGGGTTCCTGGGGGATCGGGGAAGATTAGGGGGATTGAAGATCGCTCAGTCTCGAGAAGGGTCGAGAAAGATGCGAAGAAAGATGGTAGGAAGGTTGCGAATGTCGGAAGAGATATGTTGTCCGGGGTCGCCTCGGCATCCCCCTCCCGTAATCGAGCTTTCTGCCACGTCGCGATGAGGGGACCTCTTCGCGAACCGTAGTAGTAGTTCCGAAACTCCGCCTCCCGCTGGATGTTCTTGAAGATCGAAAAATAGTTCTTGCACACCGCTAGATCTTGACTGTTGATCGCTGCGACCAAAGCCGAGCTGAGCGAAGCCTCCAGCTGATTTTGCAGGCTGACCATCAGAGACCGACGGGACTCGTATTCCGGAGTGTTCTGGAAGACGATCATGCTCTTTGCGGCTTCCGAGAGAGTCTCCGCAGCTTTTTCGTAGTTTTGTTCCGATAGTAACAACGAAACTTCCGATTCCAGGGAGCTCCAACTCTCGGCTTCTCGCAGGACGTCCCTAGCAGCCTCCATCCCTCGCTTGACGTTATCAAGGTAATGGAGTCGCTCCAATGCATCTTTGGTCTCCGGTGATTCGGCGGAGGTGGAAGCGCGTTGCAGTTTCCGGAGAGACGATTGGAGGGCGACGGCGCTCTCCTTCATGAAATGAAGGTCATAAGCGAGCCGTGGCGCACCTCGTGAGATGTCATCGATGATTCGTTCAAGTTGCGAGGAAGACTCTTCGGCCACGATCTCGACGGAGGAAAGGACGGTAGAGACCCGGCGGTCGAGGGCGGTGAGATCAATCGGCGCTGTCGAGGTTCCTTCCCTTCTTGACCCTGGCATGCCTTCGTCTAGGATGGAGTTGAGCCAGGAAACAACCTCCGGTGCATCCTCCACGGATTTTGCCAACCCATGCAGGTCGATGATTTCGGAGGGGTTGCCGGGGCTCATCTAGGATAAAATTGAGGACAATGGCAGATAGCAGAGATTGACAACGCACCCTCTGTGCTACAGGTCTACGCGCTGGGACCACCTGCGAGTTTTCCCGTATTCGCGATCTGACGTTGTGCGTAAGACATCGTGTAGAAGAGGTAGAGACTGAGCAGGTCACCGTTGCGGTCGCGTCAAAGGTCACGTTCCCCCCCAGTGAGACGCGTCGCGAGATCATCCCGCTATCGTCGCTTCACCACCACTTATTCCATCATGCCATCGGCCGCTCACGACAAACTCGCAAAAACACGCGCATTGGTCGCCAGGGAAAAGACTCCCCCATCGCCAGAGAATAGCGATGATGGGTAATTTATAATCACTTCAGATTTTGAACCGAACGAGGGTTGATGTTCCTCGAGAATATTCGCAGCCGCCATGCAGCAGCTTCTCAGTACGTTCACTGTTTGGACGAACGTGCCGGTTCCGTTTTAATCCTCAATACAGTTAAGCACGAACAAATGAAAAAGGACAAGTCTGGAAGATTTTTGAAAGAGCTGGAATCCGGGGCAGGGGACGCGGTCAGTCTGGCCCATCACATACAGTTACCCTTTACCAATGCCGAGGCCGTAGATCCTGGAAAAAAACCTCGAGGTGCAGGGTCTTTGGGACGAAGTGTTGTTACTCCTGCCTACTCCTACCGAACCGCAGAGCCAATATTCTACAGGGACGATATCCTTCAACAGTTCGCGCTCGACTATGCGGCAAACGAGGATAAGATTCGGAAGTTGCACGAAGAACTGGAACAAGAAACACAGCGACTTCACGTTCATATTCTCACTATCTCCACTTCTCCAACTGATCTTGCTGGCGCGCAGGCACACGTGGAAGAAAAGATAGTGACCACCCTCAGACGCGACAAGTGGCGCGAAAAGAATTACATCAAGGGACTAACCCTCACAAGAAAGTCCTGTGAAGGTCGCTCTTTTCATTTCTCCATGTTCAGCCAGCTTGGACCCGATCTAACCCCGGTTTTTCGAAGATTTCCGACTTTTGGTTCGGAAATATGAGGATCTTGCCGACTGATCCCGTTCACTCTTCATTTCGTTCTCCCGTTCGGTACGGGATCTGATCTTGCGCGCCGGTCTACGAGTGGCTGGGTGGCCTTTCTGTCGTGATTCTGTTTCGTGACTCCTTCTGTGTGGCGCTGTACGGAACGAGGACCCTCTTTTGTTGAATGGATACGCTCCCCACGCCTTACGTCTAAACTCGATCGATGTTTTCGTAGATGGTGGACGGGCGCTGACAATCAATGTGACCATCGATCCAATTGACCCTACACGACGGCGTGGATCGAACTCGATTGGGAGTCTCGAACTGACGATCTGCGTCAGTCACGTCGCTACCGGGGATGAGCAGGAGGGGATCCCGAGCTCTCTCCATTACAATCAGCACTGGAGACTCGCACATAAGATTCGATCAATTGTGAGGCTAGTATATCATTCTGGTCCTGGTGGTTGTGTGTAGGCGTAAACCCTCCTGCTTGGATTCGTTCTTCGTCCACGCACCTTATCAAATCGGCTCCCCTCGTCCACTAGATGAGTTCTATCGACCTTATAACCGCATCTACCCCATACATAACGAAACTCCACTCAGCGACGTTTGTGATCAGTCAGGGGGGCCGTTTTTTCATTGCGACTCCGCCCTCATGGGGTGCTCTTTTGACTCAAACCGGCCAAATATCCTCCTTCCGGATAGTTAAGCTACGGCACGCTGGACGGACATCCTGTCCTATACCATCGGGGGCGACTCCGGTGTGAGCAAAACACCGGGTTACAGTCCAGACTCCGACCTTCATGACCCAGAACTGGCGCGCACCGACATTGGCCTAATGCTACTTTGGAACTAGATATAAGGCTCAGAATAAATCTGGAATGAACGACAGTTCGCTGTTTCTCCTTCTGCACCATGTCTTCATCTCCTAACGTCTACGCGTACCGCGGACGCCATTTGCTCTCACGGTACCATGCACGGCACACGAACATCCCTGACCATAAACTCTCTGATTTGAGGAAGGCCCTCCACAACTCGCCCCCCACTCCCGACTTGCCCATTTGTATCATCGGCCTCGGTGTTGCTGGCTTATACACTGCCATGATCTTGGAGAGCTTGGCGATCAGTTATCAAATCGTCGATGCGGACCCTAATAAACGCATCGGCGGACGACTTTTCACCTACAAATTCGCCGACGGCGGCCCCTACGATTACTTTGTAAGTAGAAACCATGCGCGCCAACATTGTGTTCTGACTTTTGTGTAGGACCTTGGAGCCATGCGCTTCCCAGATACTCCATTTATGGCGCGGACCTTCGACCTCGCAAGGAACAGAAAGTTATCGGTCACGCTTATCCCTTACACCATCCAGGCGGACAACACGTTCTTGTGCTACAACGGTACAAGCGTCTACAGCCAGGACTCCAACTTAACCGCCGATCCCTTCAACGTCTCCAGCTGCGTCAGTCAAGGCTTGACACAGCCGAAGGAGGTAGCTGCACAGGTCGCGAAAATGATTGACCCGTTCCGTAACTATTTCATGCCGGGCAACTCACCGAACATCGAGACCGCGATGGCTCAACTTTTCACTGACACCAATCGGTTTTCGATGAGAAGTTTTATGCTCGAACGAGGTATGCGCTCCAACGACATTAATTGGTGTGAAACCCTCGACAAGTCCACCGGTTGGTATGACCGCGCTCTCACAGAAAGTACGTGATCGAACACCTTTATCTGGTTCAATCAGTGACATGTGGTCACCGCAGCCGTCATTGAGAGCTTGGCCTTCAACTGGCCCATTCCGAACCCACCCCCACCCCCAGACCCAAATTTAACTTGGCACTGCTTCGAGTACGTGTTAGCTCTCAGTAAAGGACGCACGCTTCGCACTGACACGCTCCAATTCGCAGCAAGGGATCTTCAACGCTCCCCCAGGCGATGTTCGATTCCCTCTCAGCGGGTGCGCGATCGAACGTTCTGTGGCAAAGCCCGGTTACTGCTATTTCCGTCGACCCCCACACCAACAACATGCAGATTTCTATCAACGGGAATCCAAGTCCTCAAGAATATGCCGCCGTCATCTCTACTGTCCCATTGCCACGACTCGGCCTCATGGATCTCAGTGGAGCCCAGATCAATGACTACACGCAGTGGAGTGCCATCCGTGAGCTCCAGTATGGAGCTGCGATCAAGGTCGGAATCAAGTTCAGCTGCCCATGGTGGCAGACGAAGCTTGCGCAACCGATCGTCGGCGGACAGAGTTTCACCGATCTACCATTGCGCACGATGTGAGTTGTCGTCTGTGATCTCGCGACTACTGGCAATTCCTGACCAAACCTCGGCGCGGCAATGCAGCGTGTACCCTTCGTACCCTCAAAACCAGACGCCAACAACCGCGTCCAACACGCTCATCGTGAGCTACTGTTGGACCCAAGACGCCGAACGAATGGGTGCACTCATCAATCGCGACGGCACCGTGCAGCCGGAGCTCATCGACATGATCTTCCGCGATTTGGCGGCCGTCCATAAGGTGGCCGTCGGGGACCTCCAAAAACTTTACAAGGAAGGGGACTACTACGCCTGGGATTGGTTGCATGATCCTCTTACTATGGGTTCGTCTTCTTTGCAAGTAGCCGCCCTAGCCCTCCTGAACGCCTGTTTCAGGTGGATATGCGTTCTTCGGTCCCGATGTGTACGGGGACAGTGATATCTACAACGAGCTCCTCCAGCCCATCGCAGTCGGCAAACTCTTCTTCGCCGGCGAGGCGGCCAGTGCCTGCCATGCGTACGTGGATTCTCTGCCACCCCGTTGAACATGCTTCTGATCCAAACTTTATCAACAGTTGGGTTGCTGGCGCTCTGGACAGCGCGTGGCGTGCCGTTGACCAATACATCAGCGCCAACCTGGCCATCCTACCCGCGGGCATTCAGGGGGTTTTCCATAAAAACTGGGGTGCATCCGAGTACATGGACGAAAGTTCTAACAAGGAGTTGGTCGAACTGAACCGGAAGCTCATGGAAAGACACCTCGTGATCGCTCTCCACAAGTCTGGAGTCAGGATCCCTGGAAAGTGAAGCCCGTACGTTGCCTCTGTACAATTTGAATATTCTTGTCCGTAGCGGTGAATGTTGTACCATTACTATGCTGGTTTATGAATCGAAACCTGTCCGTTTTACGAAAGAACCCCTGCTGGTGGACTCCTGTTCGGAGGGAAACGACGTTGATGCCCCTCCTTAATTCCCCCGGATCGGGCGTTGTCCGACGGACCCTGCTACAAGACCGGCGCAGATGACCGTCGGAAGGTTATGGTCCGCAACCGACCCGTTTGGGGACACGTTCTACAAACCACTCGCGGCGCGCAAGCATAGTCCCGAGCGGACTCGGAGAGGAAAACATCTGGCCGGCCATCACGTATTGAAATCATTCATCTGGTCCAAGATCCGAACTCAATCAGAGGTCGTGTCTTGCAGAGAATGCAGCCTTTTACCTGGGATGAGCACGGGGGAACGTCAAATTTTCTGCATTGCAATTGGCAATGACCACCGCAGAGAGCGCTCACGGTCAGATCGACTGCGGGGGAACAAGGCTGACATGGCATCTCAATCCTGGAAGAAGCCAACCTTCCTCCCTGGACTCGGTCTTCGCCCGCGAGCGGTTGGCGTGACCCCATATCCTATTGATTCTCTCCGTAAGTTCGACCCACCCTAGCTCCACATCTCACGCACCTTTGTGATGTCTTTGGGACTCCCCGTCTTGAAGGGGCTTCAGAATAGTGGTGTCTATCTGTAAGCTTACACCGCCCACGTGTAATTCGCCCAGTGTATCGCCATAAATCTCCGCGTCTCGTTGTGGGGATATCTCGAGGGGTATGAAGAGAGATCACGGGCCTGAACAATACATTTCCGAGATATCTCCGCGACTGGAACCCACGGCTTAGAATTAGTAAAACGGGTGTTCGAAGAAGCAACACAAGAGATCTTAAGATTGTTGAGATAGGCTCTCGGATACTAGTTTTTGCAATGCGCACACTTCCTTGGGCGTGATACCCTCAAAGAAACAGCACTTCCCTGCCCGCAACACCGCGAGACAATGGAAGTACATTTTCGTTAAAGGGATGGTGGCCTACATGAGGTGAGGTTTGGACAACTCTTCCAAGATAAAGGTGAATGGGAACCGAACGTTGAACTTATGGTGATTTCAAGACTGGCAAGAGCCGCCGCTCTTGTTGGTCATCACATGACTTTACGAACGTTTCTTCCCTCACGAGTCACTCCGTTCCCTGGAACTCAAGACTTCCCAGACGCGCCCCCCTTTTGTTTTGAAGCGGAACCTACCTGTTGTGAACAGCGCGAGGCGCGGCTGGCCGGAGTTACTCCATAGTATACGCGGGAGAACCTCCAGCGCCACCACCCCGCCGCCCCCGTGTGTGGTGAATTCGTCTTCTACGAACGAATGTCACCTGGCTCCAGTGTAAGCAGGTGCAATGGAAACCCCGGATCTCTCTGACGAGTCGCATGTATTGGCCTCGTGCTGCTTTGGAGCCGCATATAAGGACCGGTGGAAGTTTCTGGGATGAATAGCAGCTCGCTGTTCCCTCTTCTGCGCCATGTCTTTGTCTCCTAACCCCTTCGCGTACGGCGCTCGCCATCTGCTCTCGCAGTACCATGGACGACATATGGACATCCCTGATCACAGCCTCTCTGATTTGAGGCAGGTCCTTCACAACCCGCCCCCCACTGCCGACTTGCCTGTTGGTATCATCGGTGCTGGCACGGCTGGCTTATACACTGCCATGATCTACGAATCTTTGGGGATCGACTATCAGATCATCGACGCGGACACTCCGGAACGCGTCGGTGGGCGACTTTTCACCCACCACTTCTCTGACACACCGGGCTCCTACGACTACTATGTAGGCAGAACTCGCCCACGCTGACACCACGTTCTGATCTTTTTGTCCAGGACGTTGGGGCCATGCGCTTCCCAGATACGCCATTCATGAAACGGACCTTCGACCTCGCGAGGAACAGAGGGTTACCGATCACCCTTATTCCCTACATCAGATCAACATCGAACTCGTTCTTGTTCTTCAACAACGTCGGCATCAAGAACCAGGAGTCTGACTTGACCGGGGACGATCCGTTCAGTGTCTCTGGCTACGTCGATCCGAGCTTGGCGTCACCTGCGGCGGTATCTCAAAAGGTCGCGGACGTGATTAAACCGTTCCGTGACTTGTTCGTGGTGCCCGACTCGTCCGGCAACCTGCCGGATATCGCGAGCGCGATGGGCGTACTTTTCAACGAAACCGATATGTTTTCGATGAGAAGTTATATGTTCCAGGGGGGTATGAGGGCTGAAGACATTAGCTGGTGTGAGACCCTCGACAAGTCCACCGGCTGGTACGACCGCGCTCTTACAGAAAGTGAGTAACCAGGGAACTCTTATCTGATTCTGGTCCTGATGTGGGGTAATCGCAGCCGTCCTTGAGAGCTTGGCCTTCGATTGGCCCAACTCGAATCCAGACCCAAATGCACCCTGGCATTGCTTCGAGTACGTGTTGGCTGTTGGTAAAGGGGGCATACATCACACTGACGCGCTCCACCCAACAGTGGGGGATCGTCGACGCTTCCCCAGGCGATGTTCAAATCCCTCTCAGAGAAGTCACAAACAAATACGCTGTTCCGCAGCCCGGTCACCGCTATTTCCGAAGACCCAGAGAGCAAGCACATGAAGATTTCGATCAACGGGAAGGAAAGCCCTCAAGAGTATTCCTCCATCATTTCTACTGTCCCTTTGCCACGGCTCAGCCTCATGAACCTCACTGGAGTCAACATCAACGGTAACTACGGACAGTGGAGCGCTATCCGTGAGCTCCAGTATGGACCCTCGATCAAGGTCGGACTCAAGTTCACTCAACCGTGGTGGGAGACGGAACTTCAGATCCACGGTGGGCAGAGCTTTACTGATCTACCATTGCGCACAATGTGAGTTGTTCTTCACGATCCTACGATTATCTGTGGTTTTAATCAAGCTTCGGCGCGGCGGCACAGTGTCTATCCTTCGTATCCTGCTGGCGCATCGCCGGAAGGTATGTCCAACACGCTCATCGCGAGCTACTGCTGGACCCAGGATGCCGAGCGAATGGGTGCACTTATCAATCGGAACGGCACCGGCGAGCCGGAGCTCATCGACCTGATCTTCCGCGATTTGGCGGCCGTTCACAGCGTGAGCGTCGACTGGCTCCGAAAGTATTGGGATGGGGACTACTTCGCCTGGGATTGGTTGCATGATTCCCTTACTATGGGTTCGTCTCCTTCGCCAGTGAGTATTTGGCCGCTCTGAATGGTTGTCTTAGGTGCATTTGCATTCTTCGGCCCGGGTGTGTATGGGAACGGCGATATCTACAGTCAACTCCTGTTGCCTGCCGCAAACGGCAAACTTTTCTTCGCCGGCGAGGCGGCCAGTACCTGTCACGCGTACGTGGATTATCCTGTCCATCCTTTGAGCACACTTCTGATCTAACCTTTATCAACAGTTGGGTTGCTGGGGCTCTGGACAGCGCATGGCGTGCCGTTAACCAGCACCTCACCCTCAACCAGGAGAATCTACCCTCGGGTACCCTCGAGAAGTTCTATGAATTGTGGGGGGAAACCGAGTACTGGGATGAAGCTTCCGATAAGCAGCTGGTCGAACGGAACCGGAAGCTCATGGACCGACACCTCGTGATTGGCCTTCACAAATCCGGAGCTAGGCTCCCTGCAAAATGAGGCGCATGGACTCTCTGTATAATTTGAATTTCCTTGTCCGTAACGTGCGAACGCTGTACCGATACGAGGCCGGCGTATGAATTGAAATCCGTTCGTTTTACGAAAGAACCTTCGCGGGTAGGTTCCCGTGGAGGCGAACAGCGTTGACGCCCCTCCCCTGAACCGGCCATTGTCTGATGGACCTGCTACAAAACCGGCACAGATGATCGTGAGAAGGCGATGTGCCGCCGGATGTCGTGGACGTGGCAGGGTCGGAATGCCCCCGGCAACCAGGGCCATCTCAGCACGTCACCGACTGCCCGAGACGAATCTCCGACTGCTTTGCTCGTTTCCATTGACGCGCAGAGTTTTCTTATCTATGGTTTGAGTAGCTGGGGCCTCGGAGCGCGACCGGGGACCTCACGTGCTGCGAACGACTGGACAGTGTTATGTAACCCCACGTGATGTCTGCGGGGTCATGGTATTGTGCGACGGATTTATGTTGCACCCTTACGTCTATCGAAAGCCGCGTTCGGTTCGCCACCGCCTCTTTCCTCAAACCGGCTTCTGATTTCTTCCATCAGCGTAGTAGTGGTCATGACCAAGAATCAAGTGGACGTACTCGCCAATTCATGTTATCAAGTCAAATGCGACAAGTGCGGAAAAACAACCTGGAAGGTGCTGTTCGCGTTTTCTTTCGATGTGCTCTGATCACCACGATTGATTACCGGCCGGCATATTTCATTAGGGGTGCGGAAACCATGTTGAGTCGGTAAGTTGAAATAAGTGGGCGAATTACCGGCCGGCAAATGGGCGAGAACGAGGGCGGAAGCTTCTGCGTTCACGAGCGAGACACGTAGAATCGCTCTCTTCGCCTTCGCGAAGTCCGCTTGTTGCGAATCTGATGTTTTCTCACATCAAGCTGAGTCCCAGCCATGTGGAACTGTCAGGAGGGGAGGACGATATCCCCGCTCCGCAGGCCGTTGACAGCCTACGCTCGGCTGCGTCGGAGAACGGCTTCTGCTTCTGGGGTGCTCTGTCAAGCAGCTTGCCGACCCCTTTCGGTTTTCCAATTGACTGAGATTATGTTGTGTACGGCGGCTGATTGGATTGATTGCAAACAGGTGATGGCGAACGTCAAGGAGGAAGACAGATGTTCGTGCCCTCGTGCGTAAAAGCGTATGGGTTGGCGTTAGTCTGTCTCGGACGAATGGAAAGCTGTGGGCTGGAGCTGTGTGCGTGTAGCGTAGAACACCCGCAGGAAATAAAATGCGAGACCGACGTGATGCCAATTTGAGTTAGTAGTGGTCGTCGGTCGTCTATTACTTCTTGCTATTTTACTCCCTCCATCCCCCTCTCGTCCCCTCTTTTCCACCCCTCACATCCCACAGTATTTCTCGGCTGGGCCCAGACCTACTCGCGCGTCGTCCACTCGACCGCTGCCCTCCGAGCTGGTTTCACCCAACCAATCCGTCCTGTACATAACCCAGGCGCCTTCCTTGCCGAATCCCATCCCCCCACTCAACCAACAATGGCTCGCATGGAAGATTCGTCCGGAGACACCAGCCCCGTTCGAATGACCGACCAGATTGACACCGTTCGTCAGGGCGACGTACGGATGATGAACCAGTACCGGATTTGCAGACAGGTTGGCAAGGGTCAGCACGGTGAAGTCTGGCTCTGCGAAGACACCAGAGATAATGATAAACAAGTCGTGCGTTGCCTATCTCCCGCTCCACATCCCGCCGTGCTCACGTTTCTCCCCGTTCAATACAGGCGATGAAGATCGTGAAGAGGTCAAACCCACGTATAGACAAGCTGAACAGGCTCAGACGCAAGCCGCCAATACCTCCCTCCGGTCACACTCCCCTCACCGAGGCCATCGGCGAAACCGAGAGACAGATTCGCAAGGAGATTGTCATCATGAAGAAGTGTCGGCACCCTCACGTCGTCAAGCTGCTCGAAGTTATCGACGACAAACTCAAGTCCAAGATCTATCTGAGTGAGCACACTCTCCTCACCCCATTTGTCGTCGTCCCATTGTGTGTTACGCCGGAGCCTTTTCACAAGCCCTCCACCGTTTCTCCTCTTTCCGATCTGGCCCCCCCTGTGGAACAACCTTACGCTAACTGACCAACCACTTCCCAAATAGTCATGGAGTATCTTGGGGGTGGAGAGATTCGTTGGAAAGACGAGTACGGTAACCCCACATTGCGATTAAACCAAACGAGGCGAATATTCAGGGATGTCACTCTGGGGTTAGAATACCGTAAGGGAACCGTCCCCCCCGTTTCAGATGCACACT
>Ga0307516_10002964_pt1 | contig 22223 bp, 35 predicted proteins | sample 19_EM_MG_FD_203310 | JGI IMG/M metagenome (GOLD analysis project Ga0307516, IMG submission 203310) | Populus trichocarpa ectomycorrhiza microbial communities from riparian zone in the Pacific Northwest, United States - 19_EM | ecosystem: Host-associated > Plants > Roots > Unclassified | place... | reverse complement strand
CGTGGAAAGGTTGTGCGAACGATTCTCAGGTGTTGGGCGAGGCGTTTGGAGTTGTAGGTTCAATGCAACATAACCAAAGTTATCGTTGATGTTGTCGGGTGTGACCTTACAATCGCCCCAGTTGTCGAAATCCACCAACGGATACCCAGAATTGAGTGACTTATAGACCCATGAGTAGTGGAGGACGACTTTGTTGGCAGCCTCTCGCAGCAGGTCCGGGGTACGAGGATGTTCAGGATCCACCAGGACGATGGATGCGTCGTCCACCTCGTCCACGATGACGGCGCTGTTTACCTATTGACGCAAAGGTTGATTTAGAGGCGAATCGACGCGAAGGAAGCGAGTAGACTCGCCCTCAACGTCCGGAGTGTCCTGGCGCCTTCAGGAATCTCTTGTGGCTCGAAAGCGAAGACGAGGTCCTTGAAGAGGGTGCCCGTAACCCTGAGGGGAGTTGTATCTGCCAGAGGCAGCTGCGACATCATTTGGGGTCCTCTTGGGATCGTCAGGCGTTTAGGAAACGAAGCGTGGCCGGCCGGTGGGTTAAGTTGGTGGTGGCCAGTGGGCGAAGCGAGAAAGGCTAAACGGAACCTGACGCGAGTCGATCACCCTCACTGATACATACGCGGCCTCTCTCTTCACTTACGACTCCCATCCTGGTCCCCCCTTCAGCGGCAATGGCGCGTTTCTTGCCCCCCTTCTCCTGTGTGCAATCCCGCTGACGGCCAACCCAGATCGTTCGTATCAGATCGAAAGACGGGAACTTTAGGTTCGAAGTTCAGCCCAATGACGATGTATCCGTTCTCGCGAGCAAGGTACGGCTGCCCTCCCTGGTTCGTGATGAGCAAACTAATCGCAACCTTCCCCCAGATACTAGGCACCACAGTCGATGCGGATCCCGCTTCCCTCGCGATCTCGAACCAACCCAGGGGCAATGAAACCCTGGTCTCAACTCTTGCCGGGAGGGATCTGAAGAACCTCGGCCTCAGGTGAGCACCTCTCTCTCCCGCAGACCTTGCTGAGGGCTAATGAGCGTCCAACAAACGTCCAGCCACGGCGATCTCGTATTCGTTTCGTACCAATCACGACCTGCCGTCAGCACCTCCGTTCCATCGACATCTACGGCCACTCTCTCTTCAGAAACTCACGCCACAGGTACCCGACCATGGGAAACCGTCGAAGAGGACACAGTCGACAAGTACTGGCGTAGTAAGGACGGAAAGATTCCACGCGGCCACACTCGGCTATGTAAACATGGTCCCAACGGAATGTGCGACTACTGTATGCCTATGGAACCATACGACGCCTCCTACCACGCGGAACACAGTATCAAACACTTCTCCTACCATGCTTATCTCCGCAAACTTACTCCGAAGAACATGTCTTCGTCGTTTGTCCCCCCGCTTGGCCCCCTAAATTACAAAGTTAAAATTCCCTGTCCAACTGGATCTCATTCAAGTTGGCCAGCCGGTATCTGTACGGCGTGCCAACCGCCCGCCATCACGCTCCAGTCCCAGCCCTTCCGAATGGTGGATCATTTGGAAATTGCTTCGACGGATATTATCGACAGATTCCTCCAAGCATGGAGGCGGACAGGTCTCCAGCGGTTTGGTTGGTTAATCGGGCGGTACGAGCCCTATGATGAGGTCCCTATGGGGGTCAAGGCTGTGGTTGAGGCGATCCACGAACCGCCCCAGGAAGGCGAGCTGGATGGATTGTCACTGGGCATTCCATGGGAGGACGAACCTAGGATCCGAGAACTCGCGAAGCTCGCCTCCACACCACTGACAATCGTCGGTTACGTCTTCACGGATCTGGATCCAATTCCAGAAGACAAGACGAAGAACCTGTATAAACGTCACCCACAATCGTTCTACCTCTCTTCTCTGGAAACGATCTTCGCCGCAAGCCTGCAAAAGGCTTCACCCGTCCCTTCTAGGTCTTCCGAGACGGGTTACTTCGGTTCTCGACTTGTCACTGCTGTTTTGACAGGGACGGAGGACGGGGCTATCGACATTTCGGCATACCAGGTCTCTGAACAGGCTGTCGCGATGGTGGATGCGGATATGATTGAGGCGAGTGTTGAGCCAGGGATAGTGCGTGTTAAGGACGAGGACCGGAGCCAGGACGCGGCGAGGTATGTGCCAGACGTATTTTTCAGATACAAGAACGAGTACGGGTTGGAGGTGAAGAAAACGGCAAAACCGAGTTTCCCAGTTGAATATCTCTTGGTGAACGTATGTGACTTGTTCACCGGGGAGTTCATTTGAATCCTAACAATCGGTTCTCGTAGGTGAGCCATGGCTTCCCCAAGAATAAAGCACCACTGTTCCGTTCCACGAAGTTTCACATAGAGAACCGACCAGGGTTGGAGGACCAATCTACAGAAGGTGTGATAAAGGAGCTAGCCAAGCTCAATACACCAGAAATTCTGCCAGGGAGCGGTGGGGACCAGCCCAAGAAACGTGCTTTGGCTGAATGGTTAAGCGATTGGCACCTCGTCGCATTCTTGGCGACCACCCAGCTGTTTTCCCCGGGGGAAATCAAGACCCTACTCGAGGTCGCCTCTTCCCCGAACCTTTTCGACGACCTCAGTACTTTGGATAAGGTGTTGTACAGTGATGGGTGGCAGACGTTGGTGACATTCGCGAAGGAGATGGGCTGTAAGTGACCTTAGTTCTAAATACACGAGACCACGGGCGGGGCTAATAGCGTTTCCGTCCAGCTCCAGCTCGACCAACGTCCTTCCCCTCCGGTTCCGGCGGTGGTATGGATGAAGAGATCCCTCCAGAAATGGCTTCTGGGGGTGGTACCCCGTCGAGGCTCAGGATTTGTCAGTACTGCACTTTCGAAAACACCCACGATGGGAGAGATTGCGAAGTCTGCGGTCTTCCACTATGACGAGCCCAGAAGTCTCGAAGAGCCCAGTATACTTAATTAGCTACTTAGAACGACGTACACCACCGTCTACAATGCGGGATGCCGGCTGGAGATTGTCCATGTTGCGATCTGGTGTTGGCCTAGAGATTTCAATCCTTGCACAACCGTAGACATCCCACGATCCAACCTTCCAGTGACCAACCTGTGCTTACAACAAGCTATACCATAGTGATAATCTGTACACCATGAAGGAAGGGGGCGACAGTGTGGTGATCTAGGAAAGGAAGGAAACCAAATGAAAAGACACCAATATGAATCTAGTCCCTAGAGAATGGAAACGATTGTTCCTGTGTCGATGATCAAACGCTTCTACTAAGCGTACAAATATGGGGCTGGAACTGGGCAGGTGTATTGTTCAGCAGTCATACAACGCAAACACCCATTCAAGGGGGTGTTTGCAAAAAAGGGTGGCCAGCGTACCCGAAAGACAAGATGCGCGACGAGGTGGAGCTCAGCGCCGCCCCACCTAACGGAAGAAGACCCACCAGGCGCCGAACACGGCACCGGTGAGGACAAGAATGGCACGCACGACGATGACGACAACAAGCGCCTTCCGAATTGCGGCATAGAAAGTGCTCAGGGCAGCTCCCGTCCAATTCACCCTGTTTTTATGGGGGAGTGATAAGATAAGGGGGTGAATAGGGAAACGGCGAATTTGATTTACCTTCGATCACCAGCCCCACGGGTCTTCACACTGACCTCCCAACCGCGAACGACCTCCCTGTACCTCTTTCCAAAGACCCAAATCCAAAAGTTGACGTCGGGGTACGAGAAACGTGGGAAGACGCTTGTCAGGCTGGGTGCCCTCAAAACGGCAGCCCTCACATCCCCGCTAAAAAGCTTGACGCCCATGACATCATCCGCGTCCGCATGATCGGGGAATTTGAGAACGGAACCTGAGGTCGAAGGGGTCATGAATGAGAGGAGATCGAGGGTCATGCCGAGAGATAGGCCCCATAATTTGAGTTGCTTGTATGATTGGGGTGGGAGAGCCTTTTCCAATCGAGCTTCGCTCTTCTCCTTCTTCGACTTAGCTTGTTCGGGGTTGGTCAGATCTGGGAGAAGAAGGGCGGGGAAACTCATGTTGCCGATAAGGGCCCGGATCGCGTATCGCAAGAAGAGGGATTGGCGAGGTGCAAGTCTCGAAGAGCAGTCGACCGAAACAGTGGACCATTTTGGACTGAGCAGGAGGGAAATCGGGAGCCAGTGTAGTGTCGTCCCCTCGATGGGATCAGCTGCAAGAGATGTAGGTGAAAGTTGGAGGAAGACTGAATGAAGGGTATCAGGGGTCAACGTGGAGCAGAGGTCGTTCGAGAATCGTACCAAACGGGGACAGGATCATCAAAAGGCGCTTCCCAAGGGAGGTGGTAATCTCTCTATCGTCTAGTTGCCCGATGCAAGTGAAGTCTCGTTCAGCGAGGTCCAAACCGATCTCTTCCCAGGTTTGTCGCATAGCTGGGGCGGGTCACGTAAGCTACCGTAAAAATGGCCCGGAACGCAGGGGTTACGCACCGGTATAACAACCGCCTTCGTCACCCTCTTCGGCCCTACCACCCGGAAAGGCAACATGGGCGCCAGGCGAGTCATTGACCCTATTGTTCGCAATGACGGTGGTGTCCTCTCCGGGGTTCTCCCTTTTGAGAAAGAGGATCTCTGCAACAGCACCAGGCGCGTTGACCCAATCCAGCTGGAAGAACTCCTGGAGGGACGGTTGGGTCTGGCACGGCAGTATTTGTGAAAAGTTCCTTGGAGGGGTGACGCGAATAACCAGAGCGACTGCAGCACGGCGTGGTTGTGTCGGAGGGGAAGTGATTACCCGAGGGGGGGTCGAACGGATTTTGGTGAGGGCGTGCGCCAAGAGAGGAATGGCCGAAACTGGGTCTGCGGTGGTCGTGTGAGGGATCTTGTGGATGCAGGGATTGGCGCAGGCGCTCTCACCGTCGGACATGATGGTGGTGGACGACAAGGAGGGTGGTGGATGCGTCGAAGTCCCTCGCTTGGGGCAACAACCTGACCCTATCCATGGCTTTCGTAATTGCGGTTCCCCAATATTCCCACGACCACTCATCCTATGCCGATCTACAAAATAAATAAAAACTAAACCTAAATAATTATCACCAGAAATCCCCGTCATCCTCGCCTCCCTTCTTCTTCTTCTTCCCACCCCCTTGCGCGAGCGCCTGCCTTTCGTACATCTCGGCAATCTGTTCAGGTCCAGTCGCATCATCCGCGTTCTTGTCGTCCCTGATCCGAATGAACCTCGGGAACCGGAGCGAAATCCCGCGCTCATCAGCCTCATGACACAAGATATCAGTAAATTCCCCCAAAAAAATCGTGTTGGAAACATACCACTCCTTGCGCCGCAGTGTAGATTGGGCTCAAACTCAAATCGGCCGTCAGAACCTCCCACACCACTTTCGGCTCAAACCAAATATCAGGTTTTGCTCCACCCACGCTGATGTCGCCCCTCGGCTTCTCCGTTTCCAACGGGTGGAGGGTATCCCAGTGGTTCTTCAACATCTCCTCACTGAAACCTGTGCCGATCTTGCAGATGGTTTGATAAGTCTCGGCTTCTGCATCGTAACACGCCAGAAGGAAGGCGCCGTATACGTTGGTGCGTTTTCCCTTCCCGTAATATCCCCCGACAACGACGAGATCCAAGGAGTCGCCGATCCCAGCGAGGTAGTCTTTTTTCACCTGTCCGTCGGGGTTAATGGCAACCACCCAGCGATGGTATGTCATACCTTCAGCCAGTTCACACTCCTCCTGCTAGGTTCGTAATAGCTTGCGTCGCTCTCGAGCATCTTTACCATTAGCCCCTCGCAACCGTCCTTCACACTCTCGTCAAGGAAGGTCTGGATCTCTTCCACAGCTTCTGCGTCTGACCACTTGGCGAACGCAAACTCGAGGTGAACTTCTTGGAAGTGCTTCCGCAAGAGTTGCCTTCGTTCCAATAGAGACTTCTGCAATAATGACTGGAAAAGGTCGTCAGTCACGCCGACGGGACACTTTCGGCTCAACGTCTCTCACCTCTCCGTTCAAGTAAAGAAGATCGAAGCCAAAAAGGCATACACGGACGAGGATGTCCTCGACTTTCACGTCTTTACGCTTCCGCCGACTGAGTTCTTGGAATGGCATGAGCTTTGCGGTATCCTTGTTAATGGCAACAGCCTCGGCGTCCAGGACAAACGACTTCGTGGCTTCTTTTATGCACTTTAAGATGACTGTTTAGCGTGATCCACGAGTGGGCCAGCTGGTGAATCCTCACATGTGGTACTTGTTCCACGAGGTCAGGGTACTTCTTGCTCATGTCTTCTGAGTTTCGGCTGAATACCCTTATCGTGCCATCTGGAAGCAAGTGGACCTGTAAGGGGGGGGGTTAGACAGCGTAAATAAGCCCGCTGCTGATCATACCTGAGCACGTTCACCGTCGTATTTGTACTCGCAAGTGAACTTCTTCTTCTCAAACCGATCCAGTACTTCTCCGATAGCCTTGGTAGGTTTCGCGAGCATGGGCTTGAGAGGTACTCCTGGAGTGAGCTGACACTTCTCGCGGAGACTGCCGATGCCAGATTCGATGAGGGCGGGGATGACCACGTCATAGGAAGGTAGTTCGCTGTTAATGGACAAGTGTTGTGAGATACTCCTCCACCTCCTAACCATTCCGTCGACTTACCTGTACACGGATTTCAGGATGTTTGAACCTTCCTCCAGTTTCTCTGTGAGTTTCTCTTGACTCCATCGCTTTCCGGCTAGCGGGTCTTTAGCGAAACAAAAACTTTGCCGATTCTCCTTTCGACGGACCCTTTTCTTTCTCCGCCAGCACCACAGCATGCGCGAGAGAAACTAAAACGGACTTCTCAGCGTTACCAATTCGAAGCTTGCCTTCCAAACTCCGAATGATGTATTTCGCTTCCGCACCCTGACAAGCAGCGAGGAGTTTGGTGATGATCGACGTCTTCTTCTTTTGCACCTGGAAAGGTATGAGGGTCGGATCGGTAACCCCAATGACATGGATGAAAGACCTACCGAGTGTCCAGAGCTCAGGGCAATTTCCTTGAGATTCTTGAATACGAAATCCAGCGTCAGGGGTTTCGGCTTGAATAAGACCTTCTGACTGTTTTTCGAGTTCTGGTGAAAATGGTCAGGTGGGAACAACGTCAAAATTTGGACGCGTACCATGGCTACCAACCCAAGATCACCTTCCTTCTTCAGGTCCGCCTTGACCTGGGCGCCGCTCCTGCCGGTGGAGTCCGTTATTGCCTTGATCAAAAGGCTTTCGCCAATTCCAAGCTCGACGCCCTCGTAATCGGGGCTTAGCTACGCAAGTCATTATTTGTGGACAAGGAATAAGCTGTATGGCCATACCCGGTTTATGCACAAGTAGACTGCCTGCAACAATGGTCGGAAGTCGCCGGGGCCGCTCCGCCGGATTACCAACAATAGGAAACTTGTGAGCAACGCGGTCTTCTCCAGACGCTTGGTCGTGGCTTCGATCAACGCGAAGACTTTCGCCAAAGCGGCGTACGGGACACTAGTAGGAACTGAGTGGTATTCGTAGGGGAAAGACCAACATGCTGTACCTTTCGCCAGCCTTCCACCCCCCTTCGATATCGACTAGCTCGATGTTCGACAGCGCAGAACTTGCACTGAGGAGCGCTCCGTCAGTGAGTTGTGTTACTTGGATTCGGAGAACCAGAGACACCTCTTTGATGCTGCACCCGCATCTTCTTCCAGCTCGCTTTCTCCGTCTTCGCCATCCGCGGGACCTTCCTCGTCGCTTGCGTTGGCAGACTTGGGGTCTTCGTCCTCCTCGGACTCTTTCTCCTTGGCTTTGATTTTAGAAGTAGCAGCCACAGCAGACTTGGGCTTCTCGATGCGCTTCTTAGGCGGCGCTTTCTTGCGGGGTTTCTCTGCGGTTGCTGGGGCTGTAATGCACTAAGCGATAACCGTGGGGATAATCGCCGGAAAGCAGCACCTGGGAGTTGGTCTCCTTCGGAATCTGACTCTACCACGCGTCGCCGCTTCGATTTCGGTTTGCTCTCTGCTCGTCAGTACGTCGGGGGTTGTAGTTGGCATGAGGCAGAGGGAGTGCGGACCTTCCAAGGAAATACCCTGGAGTTTGGACTTGAGCTTCGCGGGTGGAGATGATCTGGGGACTGGATCTAGTGACGGCATTCAAATCGGTGGTACCATGGTCCAAACGTTTAACCAACCAAGGGTTATGGCTTCTTCCTCATCGTCCGAATCCACTCTGCGCTTCTTCGAATGGGGGGAAGGGGGCACTGGTTGACTTGGGGGTGAGTCACAAGAAACGCCACACACTGTAACTCGTACCGGGTAGGGGAGAACTCGCGACTTCGGCTGGGGGAAGAAGTTCAACGGTGATGATCAACTGCAGTCAGGGTGGACGCGTACTTTTAGGATCACGATGAGAGGGCAGATCGACTTGCATGTCGTCCGTGTCCCCCTTCCTTAATCCACTTCCAGATGCGATAGGGGCCTCCTCGACCTTCTTCTTGGGTTTGGGCTTGCCCCAGAACTCCTTCAGGTTGGCCTGTTGAGGGGGGGCGGGTTTGGTTCCTTTAGGCATATCAAAGAATCTACCTGGAAGAGAGTCAACGATTGGGATTCAGGTTTATATAGGAGAATCAACCACCAAGGGTCAACTGGCGAGTCATACAACGAGGAGGACGCGCCAGGACACGGAACATCACACGCCGAGTTGTTGAACTCGGTCACGCTGTTCGATCACGTCACAACCCACTGATCCGATCCCGAAACGCGTGGGATTCGGGAGATGCCGAAGATTGTACAGTTTCGCTTGTGGCTTAACCCTAACCCATCGATTCTCTAGCCCTCCCCTCCGCCATCCCTTGTTGATATCCTCAAGACCAACGCCATGTCTGAGCAGGTGGGTAACCTTTCGAACCGTTCGCGGATGGCACGCTGATATCCCCTCGATAGATTGAAAAGGCTTACCAGAAGCAGCACCTCTTCCAAAACACCAAAGTCAAGGGTTCGTGCCGATCCCGTGGGACAAACAAGGAGACTAATTGTACGACCCACAGCCGGAAAGAAGGTCTCCACCCGAAACAAGAGGTGGTATAAGGACGTTGGTCTGGGATTCAAGACGCCTTCAGAGGCCATTAGTGGACATTACGTTGGTGCGTCTGTTGCTCGTTTCACACTCCGAGATCTGACGAGAAGGGTAGACAAGAAATGCCCATTCACCGGTGATGTTTCGATTCGCGGGCGTATCTTGACTGGTCGTGTCGTCTCGACGAAGATGACCCGTACGATCATAATTCGCCGGGACTACCTTCACTTCATTCCAAAATATCGTGCGTGTGGGTCTCCGAAATTCGGCCGATTATCTTATGTCGGGCGTTTGATCAGGTCGATTCGAAAAACGGCACAAGAACCTGGCCGCTCACGTTTCGCCAGCATTCCGTGTTGACTTGGGAGATGTTGTTACAGTCGGTACGCGTTCTTTTTTTTGTATCCGTTCGTTGGGTGAACAGCGGGGACTGATGCATCTCCACTCACTAGGGCAGTGCCGGCCGTTATCGAAAACCGTGCGATTCAACGTGTTGAGGGTCTCGAAGAGCAAAGCCTCGACCAAGACCTTCACTAAGTTCTAACCATCGCTGTTCCCTACCATGTATCCCACACATCCACTCTGTTTTGCTATGATGAGCGCGCGAATTGAGAACACTCATAGTGCTTTATGCGTGACCGACTGCATGTGTGACGCCGAGTGACCACCTTGCAAATTTTGTCACGCAAGAAGGATCCCAAGTTACTTCACGTTCAACGCAACGGTCGTGACCTCTCCGTCGATTGAACCAGCCGAGTGAGAGGGAAACGTCTCCAAACTGGCTCCAACTATCCTCTCCGCCCTAACCTCGCGCCTCTCTGGCAAGAGCAGGTCCCAACCGACCCCCGGCTCGCCCCAGGCGCCCCACCAGAGCCTCGCAATGGGCCAGAGCCAGTCCCTTTCCAAGAAGCCTAAGAAAGGTGGCAAGGACAAGGACAAGGACACCGACGCTGATTCTCCGGACGTCGTCCCTGGAAATGTCAAAGAAAACGGCCATCTCCCCCCAGCCTCCGCTGATTCAACATCCCCGCACCTCTCGCAGAACGGCTCCCCCTCCGATGCTTCCGTTCAAGGTCCATCTATTACCGTCTCTGGTCCAGACGGTACGACAATCCCCCCCAACGGCAGTGGCCCCCGACCCCCGGGCACGTCCTCAGTCGACGCACCCAATGACCAACCCACCTCGTTGGCCTCTTCCTCCAACCTGTCGAATACTCCCACATCCGGTTCCCGACCCATTCCCACACCCGTTGACGTCCCACCATCTCACACAATCTTGTCCAACCCAAATGGGATTCACAGTCCAGCTTCGACCGGTTTATCGCCCGGCGAACCCATGTCACTGTCGAGTGGTGGCATCGCTGGCAGGGACAAAATCCGGCAATTGGATGTCGACGACATGATCCAGCGTTTGCTGGATGTTGGTTACACCGGCAAGGTCAGCAAAGCTCTGTGCTTGAAGAATGCCGAGATTGTCGCTATCTGTCAAGCCGCTCGAGAAGTTTTCTTGAACCAACCCACTCTTATCGAGCTCTCTCCCCCCGTCAAGATAGTCGGCGACGTGCACGGCCAATACTCGGACCTTATTCGTTTGTTCGAGATGTGCGGCTTCCCACCCGCTGCCAACTACCTCTTCCTTGGTGATTACGTCGACAGAGGGAAACAGAGCCTCGAGACCATCCTCCTCCTGCTCTGTTACAAAATCAAGTACCCAGAGAACTTCTTCCTCTTACGAGGAAACCACGAATGTGCCAACGTGACACGAGGTGAGGTTTTATGATCCGGTTCAAGCGAACGGTTCTAATCTGTGTCATAGTGTACGGGTTTTATGATGAATGCAAACGACGGTGTAACATCAAGACGTGGAAGACATTTATAGACGTCTTCAACAGTCTTCCCATTGCCGCCATTGTCGCGTCGAAAATCTTCTGCGTACACGGCGGTCTTTCACCTTCACTGCACACGATGGAAGACATCAAGCGCATTCAGCGGCCAACAGATGTTCCGGACTACGGTCTATTGAACGATCTATTGTGGTCCGACCCATCAGACACAGCGCTGGATTGGGAAGAGAACGAGCGAGGGGTAAGCTATTGCTTCGGCAAGGCGGTGATCAATGACTTCTTGGTCCGCTACGACATGGATCTAATCTGCCGTGCTCATATGGTCGTGGAGGATGGGTACGAATTCTGGAATGACCGGACGCTGGTCACGGTCTTCAGTGCTCCCAACTACTGCGGAGGTGAGTTGTGGTCTAGCCTTTTGTGACTTGATATTGACCTCTGACCCTGATCGTCTGTCAAGAATTCGATAATTACGGTGCTTGCATGAGGTAAGCTTCCCCAGAATTCCCTACGTGATGAGTCTGATGGGTTTCCGTGCAGTGTATCAGAAGATTTGCTCTGCGCGTTTGAACTTCTCAAACCCTTGGACGGCGCCGCTCTGCGGAAGGAGATGACGAAAGCGAAACGGAAAAGGTGCGTATCTCCGGATTTCTTTTCTCTTTACTCCCGTGTACATCATACTTATGGACCTCCAACAGTATGTTGACGGCACCCTGAAGGTGACCACCCCAACTCGGAGTTCATACCACCAGCAATGATTCCTACGATGACCACCTTGGACTTCTACATGGTACATGGAGCTCCAAGCCCCACAACTCGTGCACTGCTCTCCGACCCACGTCCTCCGTCTCGCACAGCTTCCCAACTTCTTTATCCTAGTTCTCCCATCGTTACGCACGCACTAAACCAGTTTCTCACGAGGCATTGTTTATTGTAATCTTCGCACGCGATTCTAAGCACACTCCCTTCTCATCGTCGCCGCCGTTTTCCTGTCTTCACCGTGGAGGATATCTTTGTGTACTCATCTCACCCTTTGAAACTCGCCCTCACGTGGGGGAGGGATTTGACACCCTTATTTTGTTTTTACCTCCTATGTCCTCCTTCAGTCCCCTCGCTCACTCCCCATCCCACGCCTCTCCTTCCTCCCTCTTAAGCCTGTACCTTCCCCAGCCTCCCCAGTCCTGTGACCTTTGTGCTATAACTATTATTTTCCTTCCCCTCATGTGAACTTACGCATCTTCGATCTGGGCTTTTTGGTGTGGCAAATTATAACCCTCTTCCACTGCCCTCCGTGGCTTCCTGGACCTCTAGGACTCCCAAAACCACGGGCGTGATCTAGATCCACGAATCTGTCACCTGTTCTCAAACGGAAACGGCTGGACTGATCACCTGAGCGCCAACTGTGGAGCGTTCGTTCGCCTAAGTTTTACCTTTACACTCATCGATCGACAACTGGTCTATCGAAGGCAGAGATTGGCGCTGATCTGAGAGCACGCTCAGCAGCGTTGTGGGCAACACATCCACGACTAGGTACGGGCACACAGTTCGATTCAATGCAGGTAGCAGGGTAAGGCAGGGAGGGGCTGACGGTTTGGATCAAAGCGATTGTACTTGGCAGGGTCCACAGCCCTCCTCAGGCGGATCAGCCGTTCCCCAACGGGGGCCATTGGCTAAAGTACCTCAGGTATTTTGCCATTGGGCGAGACTTTCGCTCGGCTGGGCAGAGTTGATTAACAAAATGTGCTTAGTATTGCGGCATCATCGTGGTCCTCCCCCAGTTAGATATGTAAGGTATGATTTGTGCGCGGTCATTTCTAAATCAGCTCCTCTACGGCGACCCGGTGAAGTTGTTGAACGCCAAGTTGTTGGCGGTAGTGAGGGCTACCGAGATAGTCAGGTTAGGTCCGCAAGGGGTTTCGCCTGCCGAAAGGTTTACTCACGGATGTTTCTCAAGACGCCTTTGGTGGACACCCGTTTGATATGATTGCTCATCGTCGCTGGAGAGGTCGATGTACCGAGGATGGGCAGGAAGTACGCGACTAAACCGGCGACGCTGGGAGTGGCCATCGATGTACCAGAGATGGTCCGGTAGCGTCCGTCGATCCAAGCGGATGTAACGTTGGATCCGGGGGCAAAGACGTCGACCGCCGCCCCGTGGTTGGAGTAGAACGCTCTGTTGTCAGCTATGTCCGTCGCACCGACCGTGATTGCCTCGGCAGTGCTGGCAGGGCTGGTCAGGAAGGCATCCGCATTGGAGTTACCCTATGAGTCGTTCAATGGGAGTTATACGTCGACGGTTTGGACGACTTACAGCGGCTACAGTGCAGTGTATGCCAGCCCTGATAAGCTGCAGACATCGTAAGTCGCAGGGTTTTCTGTTTCGTAAAGCGAGACATACACTCCTGACGGCCCTGTTCAGCGGGGGAGACACAGAGCCCCCGAAACTCATCGTAGCGATACTTGGACGACCACCGTTCCTCCGCTGGGTTGCAACCCAATCAAGACCGGAAATACTATTTGAGAGGGTTGGTGAGCCTCAGGATAACGATGGTAAGGCAACCCCTTACATATCAGAGATCGCTCCAGAGCTGTGCGCGCGGTTAGAATGAGAAGCGATCCACTCAGGACGCACTTACCCGTTATCACCCAGGACTTTAACGGCAATCAAATTCGCTGTTTTAGCGATCCCAAATCTAGCCCCTCCGGCAGTTCCTCTGCTTCCGAGTTAACGTGTGAATGGTCATCGAACTCACACGTACTCACGCTACGTGAGTCCCGTGACCATTGCCATCTGCATCCTATTCTCCGGTGAGTTAGTGGTTCCAAGACTCAGGGGAGGGTGCTTACGATACACCCTTGACAGAATGTACCTCCCCATTTAGCACGACCTTCGAAGTCGGACTATACATAGGTCAGCACCGCCGAAGGCCCTTCGAGTAGAGCTCCTACATGGTTGACGAAAATACCTTCGGAGGTGGAATGTGAGACGGTTTCGGGGTGGGGGCAAACGAGAAACAAACCAGTATCCACCACGTATATATCCACTCCACTGCCTGGATTTGCGAGGTGACGATACACGTAGTCCAAAGCGAATGGGTCCTGTTTGGCAAGCCCTGTCCGAGTACTGACACGAGCCAGATTCCATGGTGCGTCGTTTCTGGCATGCGAGTTTGAGTAACGGAATCCGGAAGGTGGCCATGGTTCATTCAACACACTGGTCAATAAACGTCTTCATGATCCCGTCCTCCGCGATGTACTCAACATCGATACTCGACTTGAGGACCTCGATAGCGTCGTTGTTGAAAATCCCTACAGCAACCAGGTTAGGTCCGAGCACTACCGGAGTATATGGGCGAAACAACGAACCAGCGAAACCGTTAAAGAACTGGGGGTCCCAGTCGTGTGTTACCTTGGTGTTTCCACCAAGGAAGCTCGCGACGCGGTCCATGACGCCGGACTTCTGTGCAGCATCGCGAACCTTGATGATGTAGCTCCCTTTATTCACCTCTCCGTCGTATCTGTGCACCTCCGCAGACGAAGCGGCCGCTGCAGCCAAGGAAGCGGTTACCGAAGCGAGCAAGCCAACAGCGAGGGATAGTTTGTACATCGTGTCCCAGAAACCAGCGGGGACCTAGAGATGGGAGGGGGGAGAGCGCAGCGGGGGGGAAGAGAGAACCACAATCTCAACATCGCAGTCCGCTCGGTCGGATTTATGGGATACGGCGGGGCCAGAAAGCCAACCGGAAACAGTTGGAGACTGGGAAGCCATGGTCGAGCCGGAGTCGATCGATCGATCAGGGTTCTGGTATGAACCGGGGGGGTAGTGGCGATGCCGTTGGGCGGTGGAAACACGCTCGCCAGATCAAGGGCGAGACACATCGAGTTCCATGTATTAGACGTCTACCTCTAGATTGATGACAACCGTGGTCTATGGAATGAAACTGGAGACAGTTCCGATTAGCGTTCTCTACGCAACGGTGGGCGGGTTGGCTTACCCTTGACTTCTACCGACGAATGACGAGGTCTTCCACCAAAACCCCAAATGCCGCGACAATTGCGACAGACCCCATGAAATTCCAAAACGTTACTACCTCAATCCCAGCGCCAAATACCACATCCGACGCGAATGTTAACACGGTGGTCAGGAGATTCCCGATTGACGTGATGATGGGGCCCCATACCCCCAAGAGAATCTGCGCGGAACGTTCATTACATCTTGATTGTACAGATGGAGGACCATGAGATTACCATGAATCCGGCGTTGAATACGACACCAGAAAGCGCGATACCTGAGATCGCCAAAGCAACGTACCAGTTTGTCGGCCAATGGAATGGCTCGGCTCCTACGTAGTGGAGAACAGGCAGGGGGATCCAAAGGAAAAGGAAAGTGAGGACTCCAACCAACGAGGTGAGTAGGTTAGGGTGTAAACCAAACGGAGGGGGGTAAACTGTGGTATCGGATATCAATTGCGAGTCGCCAGGGGTGGGATCATCAGTGAACGGGTCCGGCTCGATGACGCCATCGAAAGACATCCTGGGAATCGGAGCGTATGATGACTGAGACGGCCCTTCAACCTCCGGGCCTGGAGGGAGTGCCAGGTATCGCTTGTAAAGGACTTGATACAGTCCATATCCGACGGAGGCGACGAGCGTTAAGAGGTCTCCCAAAAGAGGAGCGGTGGGTACCACCCGTGAGACTTCGGGTTGTTCGCTGCCGCTTCCCTGAATCGAAGCACCACCATAGATGACCGCCATCACGCCAGCCGTAGCTAAGAGGACGGCGAAAATCCGTTTCCCTTCCCATGGTAGTTTGAACATCTTTGCCGTGATCACGTACGCAAAGAAGGCGTTCGCGTTCCAAATGGCTGCGACATCCGTAAGACTGCAGACCACATCAGTAACCCTCGGTACACTTGCCGAGTTTGTATTCAGACTCACGGAGCGAGGGAGACGGCACAAAACCAGAGGAGGGCGGGAAGAGTAACGCCAACGGTCATCAGTCCCACCATGGCTGCAAATCTGGGCCATGGGAATTTGGCATCCTCAGGTTCTGTAGGGTTCCCGGCGATGTGTCGTTTAATGGCCAAAGACAATCCAGTCATGTAATGTTTGACCGGTCTTCCAGTAGTAAGGCTGAGATACACGACGTGCAGGGGGAATATAATCGCAAAGGACGAGTGTACCACGTAGCTGTGGGGTACGAAGTTCGTGAGTCGGTGTCCAGTGGAGAGTGCAGGACATACATGAGGAAGTAGGGCTGTCGATATTTCAGTGTTGCTTGGACATACTGGCGCGGGGTCAGACCACGAAACATCGGGACCAGTGCCTCGAGCAGAACGCACTTGTGTAAGCTGAGATTCGACCACGTAAGCGACTAGAACCAAGACGAAGACTAGGAGGGCTGACGTGCCTCCCAGATGTGGGGAGGTAGACATCGAAGAAACAGACACGGCGGCTAAATCCGTATCGATCACTTCTTGCCTACTGCTGCCGAAAACCTCGACAAGGATGCTGCGAGCACTTCTGCAGTCGACCCGTCCTCTGCTCACGCGCGTGCGCCAGCCGACAATCCAACTCCCGCTGAACCGCGCCCCTCCACACCCACACAACCATGCGCATTCAACGCAAAACCCGATGCTGACGAGGGGGATGAAAGTCCGGTCTTCGGTCAAAGTCATGTGCGACGGGTGCAGCGTAGTCAGAAGGAAAGGCAGGGTATACATTTTGTGCTCGAAGAATCCTAAGCACAAACAGGTGCGCGTGCGCGTTTCCATTCCCACGATTTACTAACCAGAGATGATTCCGTGGTTGCAGAGACAGGGATAGATCATCACCAAATGACAACACGCTCTACTCTACCTAATACACCATTTTTACTCCCTAATCCACATCTGAAACTCGTAGTCCACTCCGTCTTCCGTCTGGACGCCCTGCGAAACATCCAAACCGGTCCACTCCTTCAACTCTTCGTGTTGCGCCCGAACCCACATCGCGTTCCCTTCAGAATTTGTGTCTGAGAGGAAGTCCGGGAGGTGTACGTCGCAGTCTTGGAACGCGGGAGAGGAAATTCTCGTGAGGAGCACCCGGTCCACGAACGCGTTCGATGACGAAGGCAAAGCGAGCGTGTCGGTGTATAACGATACTCCCCCGATAATGAACGCCCTGTGAATAGGTACTTCGGAAAGTAAACCGAGGGCGGACCCCAAGTTATTCCGAAGGAACAGGGGAGTCTCCGTGGTTCTACCCTCCAACCTGTGTACATCGTGTTTAGCTCGGATAGTCACCATGGAGCGAACGAAGTCATGCATACAGGTCCAAGTCCTTGTTACGACTGAGGACAATGTTTGTCCTTCTCTGGAGAGGTTTGAACTTGGGTGGAATGCTCTCCCAGGTGTTTCTCCCCATGATAACTGCGTTCGTTTTCCCTTCCGGGGCGGCACTTGTCACTTTCGCAAAGTACGCCATCTCCTTGGGTAACCGCCATGGAAGCTGGCCACCCTTTCCGATACCGTTGGTCGAAGTTGCGGCGACGATGAGGGTCAATCGAGACATGACAAGGATAACAAGATCGAGGTCGAAGTACAAGTACAACTTTAAGCTTCGAAACAGCTTTCGAAAGGGTCTGCATGCGTCCGGGACACCTACTCTCCCCACTTCTTCCACTCGCTTCCCTGGGGCGGCTTCACCTCAACCGGAGCCTGACCGACCTCATCCCAGTTAGTGCTCAAGGTCGTTCCACCACTCTCGACGAAACTTTTCATCATCGCACGCTTCGTATTGTCGTCGGCGTTACCGTAGATCTCTTGGAAGAACTTGTTAACCGCTGCATCTCCGCCGGCATTCGGATCATCAGAGGTTGTAACTTGTTTATCGTCGGCGAGAATTTTGTTGGTGATGCCGTCCCAGTTCTTGTAGAATGGCTTCTGGCCGGCCGACGCCGCAGCGGTGGTGGTCGTGGTAGCGGGGAACGCGTTCAGCGCTGTTTCGTGGTGCGGGGCGTCGGTTCCGATTACAGGGCGCAGAGGGGAAAAACTCACGATCGGGAGCTTCGCCGACCAATCCACCCCACCTGATCGCAGCGACCTTGGCGAGCCTGACCTCTACCTTGATTTTGCCGATCGTGTAGTCAGACTTCTCCGTGTCGATCTGACCCTTGAGGGGGTCAAGTTGTACGACGTTGTCGCCCCGAGTATATGAGAACTATAACGCCGAAAACGAACCTCGCGTCAGGACCAGAGCGGCGACGGGCAAGCGTTCAGGTCAAAACTCACCCCTCGGGACTCAAACTTGATCTGAACGTCGGCCGCGTCGACGCCTTTGTCGAAGATTGACAGGGTAACCCTGTCTTCGGTTTCGTAAAATTCGTATCTGCATCGGAGACAGGTGAGTACCTCCAGGTTAAGTGCAGCGCTGGCAGGCCGGGCTGACCTGGGGGTTGGCATCGCACGCTGGCAATTTAGGAGAGCAAGAGGAGAAAGGAGGGTGGATCGCTTAGGTAAGCAACCTCAAGCCATAAACATGGCAGATCACGTGGATGATCATGCGTATCACATGATCCAAGTAACGTCACGGTCACGTATGAATGGGGGTGGAACGTATAAATACGTCATAGCTGATCCAACCGGAGAGGAACGCCGTCTGTCTCGCCGCTCCTTCCAACAGCCAACTACCGAACCATGTCTGAAGGCGTGCCAGTTGCCAGTTTGTATTATTCTGACTCTCCTTGGTCTTGTGCTGGTGAGTCGGTGTCTCTCAGTTCATGGCTTTCGATTGACCGTTTTTCGCTCCAGCGCTGATAACATTGTAAGTTTTCCCCCCCAAGCTCATCGCTCGTGTAGGGTGATCTTGCAGGGATCGGGCTTCTGACTTTCTCCCAACTCTAGGGAAGAGAAGGGGTACGGCCAGGATGAGGTGCTGCTCAAGCCCGTCGACACCTGTGAGCGTTCCCACCCCGTTTGCTCTCCCTCTATCGATGGGTGACTGATCCCGGATAATAAGCGAAGGGACACAATTATTCCCCCGAATACTTGCGACTCAACATGGCTGGCAAGTCGCCTCCGTGTTCACCATGGGTTCACGCATGGTGACGTCCTCCTCTAGCGAACCTACCGACCCTCATTGTGCCCCTTGAGAAAACGCTGTCCCCAGAAATCGAGAGCCGATTCAAGGCGATTACGGATCCGAAGGTCTGGATCAGTTTCCACCCCACCCACACGCTTCGCTGTATTGATTTGGGGCGGGGGTTAGAAAATTCTCGAGTTCTTAGACAATTCCAGATCCGCACGTTCGCATACGCACACCACGTCCGCCGCTCCCGGTCCATCCCTGAGCCCAGCGACGATCGCCCTGTCGTCCATTTCGACCACCCTTATCGATCTCCTACACTCCCCGACCGCAGACCCAGATGTGATTTCGACCACAAATCCCACTCTGTTGTCACCTTCCTCCCCTCCGTCGGAAGAGTTTATCGCCTCGTACCGGGATATCGTGGAAACGCTCAAAGGTTACCTTGCGGCCGCAGAGGAAGGGAAGCTTCACATCTCGGAAAAGGTCAAGGCGTTCTGGAGTGCCAAGCTGGCATCTCACGAGGAGCTGCTCAAAGTTCTCGAACCCACAGCTGACGAAGACCTCAAGAAGCGGTACCTCGAGAGAGCAAACCAGGTATGGCAAGTCGGCTTAAAGGAGGTACTGGAGAAGGTGAACAAAGAGCTCGTCGGTCCATATGCGTTAGGTTCGTCCTGTTTCCCATCCCGCCTCTGTTGGTACCTCTCCTCCCACGCGCTGTCCCTTCCATCTTTCATCATTTTTCCATCATTCCCCAATCTCGCCGGGCCTTCCGAGATTGATACGGAACCTTAATTTGGTCAACCCCATCATGTCCTTGATGAGCAAACGGCTCATTTTTTGCTTGATTTAGGTGATCAGCTCAGTCTTGCGGACATCCACCTTGCGGTTTGGCTCGCGCGGATCGCGCATCTCTCCGGAGCCCTTCCGGATGAAGCTGGGAACAGTGTCATCGAGAAGATCGAGGGTCTTGTTGGCACCCAGTTCGCGAAAGATATCTCGATCGCCGAAGCACGCCGTCGAGCTGGCCTGGACTCCGCTATGAAACTCCCAGGGATTGGTGCGGAAGGGAAAGGCTATGGAGCGGCCCCCCAGGCCATCCAACCTTCGACCGACAAGAGCTCGAGACAGAGTAGGCTTGCTGCGTTTTGGGAGACTATCAAGGAGCGACCCAGTTGGAAGAAGGTATACGAAGCCAGGTTGCACTAGATTCAAGGCGACAGCGACTCCCTCCCTCCCGTCTTACACACACCAACATCAGATCTTTGCGAGACAATCATACCTGTACAATTAGCCTCTTGTATCGTTATCCGACGATCCAATTCATATGTGTGCGAAATACCAAAAACCGCTGTAAAATCTCAGACGGGAACGGCGGATAAGGTGAACGAACAGATAGGTAAAGAGAGAAATGGCTATGGGGAACCCAAGTAACGTAGCAGCCGAAGAAGTCACGGGCATCAAATGGAGTCATGGAAGCAGTCAGGGGGGTGGGTATTATTCAAATGGGGTGCGGGGCACGAACCGGTTAATCCGTATATCCGTCCAACAGAGCGGCAGAAGGGTTCGCGTAGGGGACGTCTGTTGGGCGCACCAGTGGGGTTTTGTCCTGCCTCCTGGACAAAACGGCACCCCGAATCGTATTTTCCCACTTCCTGAACCATTCCCCTTCTCTCTCCCCGATCACGTACGTCTCTGCTCGTGCAACGACCGAGCTAGAGCTTCCGGCGGCCTCTTCGAAAGTGGGCAGCTGATCTCCTTTGTCCCCTTGCACAGGAAGGACAACCTTTAAGGGGTAACCACCTCCACAGACTTTCCAGACACCTCCTCCATGTTCGTGGAAGCGCTTGAAGAGCCAGATGAATGGATAGATGAGAGTAATCCACAGGAGGAGCTTTATCCACATATTGGAGACGAGCATCGAGAGGGTATTCCTCGGCCTGACGATAATAAGGTCGTTTGAGGAAGGGAAGGGGGTGAATTTAATTTTTAGCGTGCCGCCATAAGAAGTTTGTTGGACGATTAGGGTTTCGATGGCTTCCTTTAGGGCGCCGAAATCCCAGCCGTACACGCACTGTGGGGGGGGAACTCAATACGACTGTTGTACTTCACCCGGCGTCACGTACCTTGGTGTATACAAACTCTTTGAGTAGTTTGTCGCTTGCGCAGTAGTCGTCACACCATTGCCTGACGGTTCGGGAAGACTTGAGTTGGATTTCACCTTCCGGTGCGGCGTCCCGAGGCATCAGTGGGTTGCGAGAGTAGCTTCCGATCCAGGGGGGCAACCCCTTATTGTCCCTTTCCTTGCACCATAACTTGTACCCTTTCCTCTCCTTCCTCCCAGGTTTCCTCATCCTGGTCTCACCGATTGGTGTGCCGGGGACCTCGACTTGTTGATAGACTTTGCCTCGGTACGCCGGCTCGTCGTCCGGAGCCGACCACTGCGCCGGCGCATGCGCGGGATCAGTGATGATGTTTGGGGTGAGATCTATCCGAAAATCGAAATCGACCACGAGCTCTGTGTAGGTTTCGGTCCGAGTATCGTCGCATGCGCGGCGATGGCCGTGGTTGTTGCTCCCATGGTGGTGGGAGTTGACGGTTCGGGTCCGGGTTTCTTTATGGGTTCCGCTTACGTGGAGGTGGTATGTTGGAGGAGTGGCTGAGTGGGCGAGGAGGAACCGATAAAGGGCTTCACCTGGATTCCGCGGCATTAGAGTAAGGACGGGGAATCTAACATTGTGTTACGGGAAACATACCGTCTTCATTCAGATGAGAATCGTGAGATACGATAGCGCCGCCCCCAGAGGTGAAGAAGGAAGCGGTGTAGGCGGAGAACGCAGGCGGAGGATCTTGGTGTGGTGGACTCGGGAGGAGTCTGTCCTCCGTAGCCTGCTCAAAGCTTGGGGGCAGTTCATCTGGGATGGGGGTACCGTCTGGGTCGAGAGGAGTGAGTTGGACCCCTGGGTGCTTTGTGGTGGGTGGACTTTCGATAATCATTTGGTGAATGAGTGGGAAGAGAGCGGGGTATTGTTGCCGGGGAGATGACATGCGGTTGTGGCTGTGGCGTCAAATTTGAAAGACAAGCGAGCAAGAAAATGGCTACCGTTGGCAGGGGGTTTACGGGTGTGCAAGGCATAAAAACGAAGGCGTAGACAGTCTCTCTCGTTCACTCTCTCAACGCCCTGTACCGCGACAGAAGCATCGCTAACGTTTGCCGACGAGGATCCTGAGGTCGATCCACCTCAAGATCAATATATCACCGTGTCGTGTGGGCCTGC
>Ga0307516_10002963_pt1 | contig 22233 bp, 25 predicted proteins | sample 19_EM_MG_FD_203310 | JGI IMG/M metagenome (GOLD analysis project Ga0307516, IMG submission 203310) | Populus trichocarpa ectomycorrhiza microbial communities from riparian zone in the Pacific Northwest, United States - 19_EM | ecosystem: Host-associated > Plants > Roots > Unclassified | place... | reverse complement strand
AATTGAAACAAAAAAAAATTAATAACCTAAGCATGCCCCGACAAGACTAACTTACTAAAATGAGACATAGCGAGCCGGCCTCACCCTAATGCCTCAAGTAACCCAATTCCAATCTTCATCCCATGCGTCATTCCATGCCATATAAAACTCATCAAGCTTCTTCTTATATAATCTAGTTTCATGAACCAGCATCGATAATTTGGGATTCGCCTGGCATATTGAGTCAATTTCATCTATATCTAGTAAATCAAATATTTGTTCATGCAATTCATCTGGTAGCTTTGTCAAACACCAAGGGAGAAGTAAATCAACAACTTTGCATAATCTAATATGCAATGGGAATAACAGCTTGTCTCAGACGAGTTTGAAAAAATCTTTTAGATAGTCATCGACCAAAGTGACCATCTCTAGATCCCCTTCACCACATTCAACAAAAGCCAGTATCTTAAGAGTCCTTTTTAACTTCACTGATTCATTCGCATTGAGGACTATCTTGTAAAATGCAGCTGGGTGATCGAGCACATATCTAGTCATAAGAAATTGGCCTTCTTCTTGTTTGAATTTCAAGACGAGCCCAAGATTCAGCTTATCAGTCAACGTAAACAACTGAAAATATGGCTCCTCCTACTTAAAATTGTAATCCAGGGTGGCGATGAAAGTAGCCAAGACAACCATATGTTTCGTTTCATGATGATACCTGGCCAGAATAGTTTTCAAAAAACCCAAGGTTTCTTGAAAGTTTTTGTTTGTTGGCGCTTCAAGTTCTGTCATATTGGCTTTAACTCCGCTGAAAATATTGAAGGTTATCTTTTTCTGATCACCGTTGAAACACAAAATAACTTTTTGGATGGTTATTGGGATTTTCAAGTTCTGCAAGCTAATTAGTTTTTGGTGAAATATATTATTCATTTTGTAAAATGTTACTAGGCTTGAAAGGTTGATTTAAAGTGGGTAGCAACTCATTGCCTTGAGGGCTCTTATCTTGAATTCGAGAGGATGCTGGCTTTCAAGGAATTGCATTGTGGGGGTGCTGCGAGTTAAAGAAACAATAAACCTTGGAATATAGCACGCTCAGTGCGTGCTGAGAGAAGGGATAAAAGAGAGAATCTAGCATTACGGTTATATTTCTTTTTCCACACTTTCTGTTTCAATCATTAGGGAATTTAAAGACAATGCTTCTCAATTTCTATTGCCAGCGTGGCATCACACACGCACAAAACGCAGTCTTAGTGCTACGAAAGGAATTAGAAAGAATCTAAAATCTTTTTGTTTTTTCCAGTGGAAGCAAGCATGCAAAGTAGCACTGCACTAAACACCTCCTACACTTCTCACCTACAATCCTAGTTAATTTTCGTCAGTGACATAATAGGATAGGTTTATTTATGAGTTCTGATAATCATTGTTTTTCGCTTGATCAATGACTAATCAGTTATGAGAAACGTTTATACATAATCTCATAATAATAATAATAATAAAGTTTATCTGGTTTTAATTTCAAGTCTGGTAAAGATTAGTTGAGATATGCGCAAATTGATCCGCACACCCCATATTAATAAATAATAATAATAATAATAATTGTGACTGCCTGATTAATTAATGATTAATGAGTGATGCTCTCACCAATTAACAAACCAACAAGAGAAGCAAATAACAATATTGTCCCTTGAGAAAGTACCAAATATTACCATCACTTAATCAATCAATCGACCTCATTTGATGATAAGATATTTTAAAAACTAAAATTATGATCATCAGTTGATTTCCCAGCAAGCCGAAAAGTGTAAATAATCAAACAAAATTAAATTGAATTCATGATTGCTTAGAGATTAGCAAAGATTTAAAATGCTATATCGTCAATTTAAGTCTACTTCCCAGCCAATACTCAAAAAGGGGACAAAAAATGTATACAGAGTGAACATAGTCTTGAAGCAAACCTGCTGACATGGCGAGTGTATTTATATTTTCTCTATCCCAACCAAAACTCAGTTCAACTTTAAAAATCACTCAATTTAATTTTTAAAGATTCAATTGGTAATTTATATAATATAAAAAAATATTGGTTCAATTGGTAATTTAAATAATATAAAAAAATACAACAATTATAACTATACCTAAGCCCATAGGTTGTCAAACAACCCAATGTTGAAGGGTAAAACTGTAAAAAAAAAATAATTTAAAATAACAATAAAAAAGCCATGTTAAATTAAGAGAACTCGCAAACTCCACGATCATAGATAGAAGATTAAGATAAACTCATAAAAAAATATGAAACAAAAACTTGACAGATGAAATTAAAATAAACCAATTTTAAAACAAGGACAAATAAAACAAAAGTTAACCTGTGTTAACTTTTGAAACCAATGATTCTGGTCATGAACCCGGGACTAACCTCACAAAAGACAAACCATAAAAAATAACAAAGAAAAAAAATATCAAGCAAACTTGGATGAAACTTTCTAAATCTGATCTAATATCTAAAACTCGTAACTGGTGAAATTTTGGACCTGGGTTAATCAAAAAGCTTGATTCACAACCAATTTAATTTTGAATGATAAGATCATGAAAAAAAATATCAATAAAAAAAGCTTGCCAAAGCAAAAAAAAAAAAATAGCATGTTTTTTTTTTAATAATATTTAATATATGGTAAATTACAATAATTCCCCTTAGCAACCTTCAAATTAGCGATAAAACCAATGTAAAATAAAATAAAAAAAGCTCTTTGTGAGAGAGTTATGTTAATTTTGTTTTCAAAGGCATAAAAATAATTTCACTATTATGAAAAAATTAAAAAGACAAAAATGCCCCTAAGTAATAGGCATTATATTTTTTTATTACAGGGTTAAATTAGTAATTTCATCATGGAATAAAAATAAAATGACAACTCTAAACCTATATAATTTGTAAAAAACAATCATGTCATGGTAAAAAAATCATCTTGTGTTCAATACTTAGTTTAAAGATTTAATGATCTAAGAGCAATTTTATCATTATATTATTACACTGAATAGTTTTAGCTTTAGTGTAAATGAACTTCTCGAAGGGATTTTTTTTTTAATGCATCTAGGATTTTTTTAGTTGTTTTAGGTTAGATGTGTTGGTTATCTTCACTGACAAAATTCCTAACTTTTTTTTATATGTCCTTTTATTAATTGTTTTTAGTATTGCATTGTAGATTAAAAAAGAAAAACTAAGAGTGCTTAGTGTATTGTGGACTAAAGTCCTGTTTAGTAGCACGATAAAAATTGTTTTTTAAAATGATTTTTGCATAGAAATATATTAAAATATTTTTTTAAAAAAAATCTATTTATGACATTAATACATTAAAACAATTTTAAATTATAAAAAATAAATTTGAAGAAAAATAAATTTAAGATTTGATAAAAAATTAGTTCAACGTGAACCCCAATCAGAGCTTAAGAATGTCTTTGGTGTGGATCATAATAGTGAAGTAACTATTTTAGCCTTAAGTTTGTTGTTTGGTGGCTAAGGGGTTTGGAGAGGGTATTTTAGGTAATTTTATTATTGATTGTCATAGTGGAGTGATAATTTTAGCCTTGGTCTGTTGTGTGGCTAAGGGGTTGAAAGGAGTGTTTTTTTAGGTTTTTTTTTTGTAAGTGGTGCTTTCCAATTACAAAAAAAAATAAAATTAAAAGGCATTAGTCTTTTAGTCTTTTACTGTACACCAAGACATAAATTACTTTGAATTGGAGCAGTATAAAGAAAAGTTTGTCTTTACCAAAAAAAACTAATTAAGCATGTAATTAGGGATAGAGATGTCTTTTCCATTGAATACATTTGGCATTGCATATTTGATTAGGGGCAAAATGGTACGTGCTCTTCTTTTAGCTACAATATAAATACTATTTTGCCCTTAGAGGCAAAAAAAAAACAATCTTTAAATGAGGGGCTCTTCTGTCTTTTTATATAAAAAAAGAATAGTAAAAGAACGGTTATTCCGTTGGGAGGGTAAAAAATTATACATGCATGGAGGACTTATTCATCTTTTCTTTTTATTAAAATAGTTAAATGGTAGAATTACCTTTGAAATTCAAAAAATCAAAGGCTAATTGCAAGGGTATTTTGGCCTTTTTAGATTGTTTTTTTTGTTATTCTTGGACTTTGACAGGGGCGTATTAGTAATTTTAGGCTCGTAATGCCTCCTCTGCGCCACTCAAGAGGCACGTGATAGCCCGTACAATAACAAAAATCCTACTTTCATTGTGGCATCAGGAGTGGCGCGTCGTCCTCTTTTCGTTAGTGTGGTGCGTGCTCATAGGAAGATGTTCGGTTGAGCTATGGTGAAAGTTTTTTCTTTATTCTCTCTTTTCTCTCTCATTCCCTAGAAAATCGCTCTTAGATTTTCAACAAAAAAAAAACAATTGTGTCCTCTGGTTTATAATCTTATCGATTTGGTTCTCCTTCTTTTAATTACTGTTTATTTAGCTTTTGAACCTTTTTGTAGTTTGGATTTGTTTCAATTTTTATCCTTGGGCATTTTATTCAATTTGATTTTTTTATCCGGTTTGGTCCCTCTACTTTTAATTGCTCTATTTTTTTGCTTTATACTTTTTTTATTATTGTTTCCTTGCAATTTCATCCTTTTCGTTTTATTACATTTATTTTTTAATTTATTTTTGGTCATCGTTCTTTTGATTACTATATTCTTTTTCTTTTCTTGATTTATCTTTTTTTTTCAGTCTTATCCTTTAACATTTAATTTCATTTGGTTTTCTATTCAGTTTTGATCCTTATTTTTTCAATTACTTTTTTTTACCCGTTTCTTAGTTTTTCTTGTTTTACAATTTAGCCCCTAATTATCTTCTTTTATTTTTCTATACCATATTTGTTTTACATTGTTTGAGTTTTAAATTGTTTTACGTTGGAATAATTTACTTTGTTATTTTTTTTGTGGTTGCCTTCCAACATGACAGTCCTTTATTAAAAATTGATTTTTTAAAAAACAATTCATCATTTACCATTTGGTTACTAAGCTCATGGCTTCTTTGTTTGTTGCATTTTTTTTTGTTAAGTTATCACGGTCAAATATCCTGGGTAATAAATTAGTCAAGTTAACCATGATTGCCTTAGATTTTTTTTCTCAATTTTTTTTATGAAATTTTTTTTTCTTACATTTTCATACTTTGGCATTAAATTATTGACCCTTAAGCTTTGTGTTTTTTCACTTTTTTTTCTTTTGGGTTATCCCGATTGCATATTAATCAAGTTAACCCGGGTTAACTTGCATTTTCTTACTCCATAATTTTTTTTAACTTTGGTTTTTTCTTTGTTTGGTTCTTCTTTTGGAAGTCTGTTTTTTTATCCTCATCTAATGTTATGAGTGGTGAGTTAGTCGAGTCAACCCGGGTTGACTTGATTTTTTTCCTCGATTTTTTTATGACTTTAATTTTTAAAAAAATTTCATCATTTTGTATAAAATTATTTTTCATTGAGCTTTGTTATTTTTTAGCTTCTCTTTCTGCTTTGTTATTTTGAGAACGGATTAGTCAAGCTAACTCGAGTCAGCTTGTGTTTTCGTTCACAATATTTTTTTTTATTTAGCTTGGGTCTTTTTAGTTAGATCCTTCTTTTGGAAATATATTTTTCTATATCCCGATCTCATGTCGCAGGTGACGGGTTAGTTGAGTTAACTCGAGTTGACTCAGATTTTTTTTCTCCATTTTCTTTTTCAATTTCATCATTTTGTAATAAATTATTGGCACTTGAATTTGTCATTTTTTTCACTTTTCTTTTTGTTTGGTTATTTTGAAAGCGGGTTGGTAAAGTTATCTCAGGTTGATTTTTTTACCCTTTTTTTATTGAGCTTTAGTATTTTTTACTAGGTCATCCTTTTAATATATTTTTTTTTCTCGATTCTATATCGTGAATTGTTGGTTTTTCAAGTTACCCTGAGTTGACTTGAGTTTTCTTCTTCGGTGTTATATTTTTTATGTTTTTTTTTTCATCCTACTGAGTCTCATTTATTGCAACTAAAAGAATTTTAAGGTACATGAAAGGTACTTTTGGTTTCGGGGTATTCTACAAAAAAGGAAAAGATGAGGAACTTATTGGCTACATAAACAGTGACTATGTTGGTGATCAGGATGACAGAAAAAGTACCTCAGGTTATGGCTTTATGATGAATTCAAGAGTAGTTTCATGACCGCGAAAAAGCAACTAGTGGTTACTCTTTCCACTACTGAAGCAAAGTTTATTTCTGCAGCTTCAAGTGCATGTCAAGTGAAATGGTTACGAAGAATTTTAAAAAGTTTAAATCTGAGACAAACTGGTCTGACAGTGATTTATTGTGATAATATCTTAACCATTAAGCTTTTAAAGAATCCAGAAATGCATGGTCGTAGCAAGCACATAGACATATAATTTTATTTTCTTCGAGATCTCGTCAAAGATGGAGTAGTAGAGCTGCTGCATTGCTCTACTCAAGAGCATATTGCAAACATCACGATAAAGCCGTTGAAGCTTGAAGTATTTCTCAAGCTACAAGATTTAATGGGTGTTTGCGAATAACGTGGAATAAATTGAATATCAATGGTATTCGAGTTAAAGGGAAGGGAGGATGTTGAGGTTGTCAAGTATTCCTGGATGTGCTAATAGTAATAACCCTTCTATAGAGACAAGTTGTTTTTTTTTTCTGTTTGTGATCTAGTCATTTACCACGATTCTTCTAGTACCTGCATAATCGTGGGTTGTTATCTTATTTTATGTTGTATGTAAGGCTATTTAAATAGTCACAGTTGTAGTCCAAGTCTAATGAGAATTACTTTTGAGTTTACCAGTGCAATCATACTTTGTCTCTACTAAACCTTTAATAACTCAGTTCAGTTTTAACAGAGGAACCCTGTCAAACCTAACAGGGGATGGAGAGGAGAAATGAAAGGGGGGATCATCGGTGACGATCGATGGTGGTCATGAAATGCGAGGTGTGGTTTTCTGAACATTTGTACTTGCATTTTGCTTCTTTGGAATGGTTTGCTGCTGTTTGTGGACTTGCCCCTACTTTGGAATCCTTACAGTTCAAGTTCATACTAAAATGTGTTGGCGGGAAAATTCTCTGGCAACCAGGTGCTGGTCAAATTCTCCAAACTTGGGAAACTGAAAAAACAATCGAAGTTTAGGAAGATGCTGCATTGCAGAAGGTAATAAAGGAAGAACTATCAACTAATTAATGGGAAGGACCAACTGTCAACCCAGAAATGTTGACTGTTACTGAGAAATTAACTCATTAAAAGGTTTTCGATACGAGCAACGAAGTTACCGTGAATGTGAGTTCTAACCCAGAAAACAAACCATCGCCAGTGACTTAAGAGAATCCATTAGTTGCTGGTAACATTTCTCCTGTGAAATAGAAGCCTGTAGCAAATGACATCAGCTAGAGGGGGCTTCTGCTGTGAATGTCAGTAATGGAGTGTTGTTGAAAAGAGAACCAGTCACCACAAGGAAATTATGATAATCTAAGAGCCATAAACTAAGCAAAGTCTGGCACCCAAGAAGTGTTACTTATGAAGGAGATCCTGTTCTGGTACCTGGTTCGTCTGCAACCAAGTGAAGTAACCTTTGAAAATAAAGGTGAGAGAAGTCGTGCCTTTCACACCTCTATTGGAGCTAATGAAGTTGAGAATCACAATTTCCTAGAGGTAACTGCCTGATTAATGTGCACACTGTTTATCTTTGTCTTCGTTTCTAGTACTGATTTTACTTTGAACGAAAAAAAGTTCCTCTGGTGCCAGTTTGTATCTTCTTGAAAATAAAATTTATCCAGAACCAAAGTACTTTGCCCAAATAAATGAAACAAGAAAGATCTTTGCTCTCTCACTGTCAAGAGTAAGCTTGGACAAGTTAAAATAATACAGGTCCATGCTCTCTTCTTTTTAGAACCATCATCTGCAGATGTTGTGCCCTCGGCACTTTAAACCAATACATTTTTGCTGTAAATATCATATCATATATACGGAGAAACATTACTACGAAATAGTTACCAAGTAGCTGCCACCGTTTCTATCAAATAAGAATTGCTCATATTAACCATCTAGGTAGTGGGCCAGTGGTAAGAGCTTAGGATCAAGAAGTTTGCTCTCTCTGTGGTCTCAGGTTCGAGCCCTGTGGTTGCTCATATGATGGCCACTGGAAGCTTACATGGTCGTTAACTTCAGGGCCCGTGGGATTAGTCGAGGTGCGCGCAAGCTGGCCCGGACACCCACGTTAAACTAAAAAAAAAAATTGCTCATATTTGGTGATTTTGTTGTTTATATTTATTTTTATTATCGTATAATCAAATAAAAAATTATTTCAAAACAACAAAGCAATTTAAACAAGCTGGTTTCTTGATCTAGAGTGTTTATTTGATGGGTGAATCGCCTTGATCCGGATCATTATCCTAATATTTGAAAACGAAAATGAGTGCTTTTTATTCGATATATCTTGGCGGCGAATTACACGCAACCTATCTAGTTCGACCTATACGCGAGCATCAACTCAAAGAATGTTGCTTAACATGTCAAACTCTCTCTATATTTCTACAGTAAAATATGTGCTGAGTTGGCAAATTCAGCAGTTGATTAGGATTGTATGTGCCGCTCGCCATCCCCACTCAGCACTTGATTAGGACTATATATATACCTTCTCTTATCCCTATATATCACCATAAGAACTTCACGCTTCCTGCAGATTTTGGAGTTCCTTTCTTCGTTTTTTTTCGTTGTTCTCTATATTAATTTGTCTGCCAAAGCTAAGGAAAGTCTCATCCTGAATTTCAAAGACATGCCTAAAGAACAAGGAACCGTAGCTCAAGTTTTGTCCGTCCAAGAACAGGTGATTGGTCGAGAAGAATCTGAAACTTCTCATCAGGAGTTACCCCTCAACTTCCCAAATCAACAAACGACAAGCTGCCACGAGTCTTCTGTATCTGCTGGGTTCGATGGTGTAGCAGATCCCTGTAGCAGTGAAACAACTACTGAGAAGGCTCCTCCTTCTTTGAATATCAAGACAAGCCCAAGATACAACTTGTCGGCCAACATAAACTACTGAAAATATAGCTCCCCCTCCTTAAAACTGTAATACAGGAGACCATGAAAATAGCCAAGACAACCATGTCACTTCATTAATTCAATATCTAGAATTGAAACATGAAAAAATGAATAACCTAAGCATGCCATGAAAAGAAAAGCTTACTCAAATGATACATGGCGAGCTGGCCTCATCCTAATGCCTTAGATAACCCAATTCAATTCGTCATTCCATGCCGCAAGAAACTCCTCAAGCCTTCTTCTTAGACAATCCAGTTTCCTGAACCAACGTCGATAATTTGGGATCCGCCTTGCTTATTGAGTCAATTCCATCTATGTTTAGTAAATCAAATATCTATTCTAGCAATTCATCTGGTAGCTCTATCAAATACCAAGGGAACCACCAACGTTGCATGTTCCAATATGCAATAGGAATAATAACTTGTCTCTGACGAGTTTGAAAAAGTCTTCAAGGTTGTCACCGACCAATGTGCCCATCTCTGGATCCCTTTCACCACATTCAACAAAAGCTAGCATCTTAAGATTCCTTTCTAACTTCATTGATTCATTTGTATTGAGAACTATCTTCTAAATTGTAGCTTGGTGATTCGGCACATATCCAGCCACAACAAATTGGCCTGCTTCTTCTTTGAATTTTAAGACGAGCCCAAGATTCAACTTGTCAGCCAACGTAAACAACTGAAAATATGGCTCATCCTCCTTAAAACCGTAATCCAGGGCAACGATCAAAATTGTCAAGACAACCATGAGTCACTTCATTAATTCCATGTCTAGAATTGAAACACGAAAAAATGAATAACCTAAGCATGCCATGAAAAGAAAAGCTTACTCAAATGATACATGACGAGCTAGCCTCATCCCAATACCTCACATATACCAATTCCATTCGACATTTCATGTCGCATGAAACTCGTCGAGCCTTCTTCTTAGACAATCCAGTTTCCTGAACCAACGTTGATAATTTGGGATCCGCCTGGCTTATTGAGTCAACTTCATCTATGTTTAGTAAATCAAATATCTATTCTAGCAATTCATCCGGTAGCTCTGTCAAACACCAAGGGAATATAAACCACCAACTTTGCATGTTCCAATATGCAATGGGAAAAACAACTTGTCTTTGACGAGTTTGAAAAAGCCTACAAGGTTGTCACCGATCAATGTGCCCATCTCTGGATACCCTTCACCACATTCAACAAAAGCTAGCATCTTAAGATTCCTTTCTAACTTCATTAATTCATTTGCATTGAGGATTATCTTCTAAAATGTAGCTGGGTGATTAAGCACATATCTAGCCACACCAAATTGGCCTGCTTCTTCTTTGAATTTCAAGACAACCCCAAGATTCAACTTGTGAGCCAACATAAACAACTGAAAATATGGCTCATCCTCCTTAAAACCGTAATCTAGAGCAACGATCAAAATAGCCAAGACAACCATATGTCACTTCATTAATTCCATGTCTAGAATTGAAACACGAAAAAATGAATAACATAAGCATGCCATGAAAAAAAAAAGCTTACTCAAATGATACATGGCAAGCTGGCCTTATCCCAATGCCTCACATATATCAATTCCATTCGACATTCCATGTCGCATGAAACTCATCAAGCCTTCTTCTAAGACAATCCAGTTTCCTGAACCAACGTTGATAATTTGAGATCAGCCTGGCTTATTGAGTCAATTCTATCTCTGTTTAGTAAATCAAATATATGTTCTGGCAATTCATTTGGTAGCTCTGTCAAACACCAAGGGAAGTAAACCACCAAGTTTGCATGTTCCAATATGTAATGAGGATAACAACTTGTCTCTGACGAGTTTGAAAAAGTCTTTAAGGTTGTCACTGATCACTGTGCCCAGCTCTGGATCCACTTCACCACATTCACCAAAAGCTAGCATTTTAAGATTCCTTTCTAACTTAATTGATTCATTTGCATTGAGGACTATCTTATAAAATGCAGCTGGGTGATTGCGCACATATCCAGCCACACCAAATTGGCACGCTTCTTCTTTGAATTTCAAGACGAGCCCAAGATTCGACTTGTGAGCCAACAACTGAAAATATGACTCCTCCTCCATAAAAATGTAATACAGGGGGACGATAAAAATAGCCAATACAACCATATGTCACTTCATTAATTCCATGTTCAGAATTGAAAGAAGAAAAAATGAATAACCTAAGCATGCCATGAAAGGAGAAGCTTACTCGAATGATACATGACGACCTGGCCTCATCCCAATGCCTTAGATATCCCAATTCCATTTTTCATACCATTCGGCATGAAACTCTTCAAGCTTCTTCTTATACAATCCAGTTTCCTGAACCAACGTCAATAATTTGGGATCCGTCTGGCTTATTGAGTTAATTCCATTTGTGTTTAGTAAATCAAATATTTGTTTGAATAACCTAAGATGCCATGAAAGGAGAAGCTTACTCAAATGATACATGGCGACCTGGCCTCATCCTAATGCCTTAGATATCCCAATTCTATTCGTCATTCCATGCCGCATGAAACTCATCAAGCCTTCTTCTTAGACAATCCAGTTTCCTGAACCAACATCGATAATTTGAGATCAGCCTGGCCTATTGAGTCAATTCCATCTATGTTTAGTAAATCAAATATCTGTTCTGGCAATTCATCTGGTAGCTCTGTCAAACACCAAGGAAAAGTAAACCACCAACTTTACATGTTCCAATATGCAATGGGAATAACAACTTGTCTCTGACGAGTTTGAAAAGGTATTCAAGATAGTCACCAACCAAAGTGGCCATCTCTAGATGCCCTTCACCACATTCAAAAAAAGCTAGCATCTTAAAAGTCCTTTCAAACTTTAGTGATTCATTTGCATTGAGGACTATCTTGTAAAATATAGCTGAGTGATTGGGCACATATCTAGCCACAACAAGTTGGCCTGCTTCTTCTTTGAATTTCAAGACAAGCTAAAAATTCAACTTGTAAGCCAACGTAAACAACTAAAAATATGGCTCATCCTCCTTAAAACCGTAATCCAGGGCGACGATCAAAATAGCGAAGACAATCATATGTCACTTTATTAATTCCATGTCTAGAATTAAAACACGAAAAAAATAAATAACCTAAGCATGCCCTGAAAACAAAAGCTTACTCAAATGATACATGGCGAGCTGGCCTTATCCTAATGTCTTAAATAACCTAATTTCATTCGTCATTCCATGCCGCATGAAACTCATCAAGTCTTCTTCTTAGACAATCCAGTTTCCTGAACCAACGTCGATAATTTGGGATCCGTGTGGCTTACTAAGTCGATTCCATCTATGTTTAGTAAATCAAATATTTGTTCTAACAATTCATCTGGTAGCTTTGTCAAACACCAAGGGAAGGTAAACCAGCAACTTTGATATTCAAATATGCAATTGGGAACAACAACTTGTCTCTAACCATTTTGAAAAAGTATTCAAGGTAGTCACCGACCAATGTGTCCATGTCTGGATCCCCTTCACCACATTCAACAAAAGCTAGCATCTTAAAATTCCAAATTGGCCTGCTTCTTTTTTGAATTTCAAGACGAGCCCAAGATTCAACTTGTCAGCCAATGTAAACAACTAAAAATATGGCTCCTCCTCCTTAAAATCTTAATCCAGGGCGATGGTGAAAGTAGCCAAGACAATCATATGTTTCACTTCATTAATTCCATGTCTAGAATTGAAACACAAAAAAATAAATAACCTAAGCATGCCCCGAAAAGAAAAGCTTATTTAAATGATACATGGCGAGCTAACATCATCCCAATGCCTCATTTATCCCAATTCCATTCTTCATTCCATGCCGCATAATACTCATCAAGCCTTTTTCTTATACAATCTAGTTTCCTAAACCAACGTCGATAATTTGGGATCCGTCTGGCTTATTGAGTCAATTCCATCTATGTTTAGTAAATCAAATATATGTTCTAGCAATTCATGTGGTAGCTCTATCAAACACCAAGGGAAAGTAAACCACCAACTTTGCATATTCCAATAAGCAATAGGAATATCAATTTGTCTCTCACGAGTTTGAAAAAATCTTCAAGGTAGTCACCGACCACAATGGCCACCTCTGGATCCCCTTCACCACATTTAACAAAAGCTAGCATCTTAAGAGTCCTTTCTAACTTCATTGATTCATTTGCATTGAGGACTATCTCGTAAAATGTAGCTGGGTGATTGAGTACATATCCAGCCCCAACAAACTGGCCTGTTTTTCTTTGAATTTCAAAACGTGCCAAATATTCAATTTGTCATCCAATTTAAACAACTGAAAATATAGCTCATGCTTAAAACCATAATCCAAAGCAGCGATAAAAATAGCCAAGACAACCCATATGTTTCATGTCATGATAATACCTTGCTTGTATAGTTTTCAAGAAACCCAAGGTTTCTTGAAAGTTTTTGTTAGTTGGCGCTTCAAGTTCTTATATATTGGCTTTAACTCCGCTGATATATTGAAGTCTATTTTCTTCTTATCACCATTGAAACACAGAATAACTTCTAGTATAGTCATTAAGATTCCCAAGTTCTACAAGGTATTTAGTTCTTGGTGAACTACATTATTCATTTCTTGGAATGTTATGAGGCTTGGAAGGTTAACCTTCAGTGGGTAACAACCCATGGCCTTGAGCACTCTGATCTTGAATTTGAGAGGATGCTCTCTTTCAAGGAATTGCATTGTGGGTATTTTGCAGGTTTCATTTCTGGAAAAAAAAAAAGGGAGGTTTCTTGATATAATATCAGAGGCAAAATTGTTTCTGTTAGATCGAAGTGATTTTATTTTATTTAAAAAAATACTTAAAAATATATCTCAATTTATTTATCTAAAAAATATTTCTAACAGGTTTAGTAAATCGAATATATGTTCTTGCAGATGATCTGATAGCTTTGTCAAACACGAAGGGGTAAGTAAACCAGTAACTTTGCATATTCCAATATGCAATGGGAATAACAGCTTGTCTCTGACGAGTTTGAAAAAATATTCAAGGTAGTCACGGACCAAAGTTGCCATCTCTGGATCCTCTTCACCACATTCAATAAAAGTCAGTATCTGAAGAGTCCTTTCTAACTTCATTGATTCATTCGCATTGAGAACTATCTTGTAAAATGCAGCTGGGTGATTGAGCACATATCGAGCCACAACAAATTGACCTTCTTCTTGTTTGAATTTCAAGATGAGCTAAAGATTCAATTTGTCATCCAATGTAAACAACTTAAAATTTAGCTCCTGTTTAAAACCATAATCTAGAGCGGTGATAAAAATAGTCAAGACATCTCATATGCTTCATGTCATTATGATACCTGGCTAGTATAGTTTCCAAGGTTTCTTTAAAGTTTTTGTTAGGTGGCGCTTTAAGTTCTTCCATATTGGCTTTAACTCCGCTAGATATATTGAAGTCTATCTTTTTGTGATCACCATTGAAACATAGAATAACTTCTTGTATGGTTATTGGGATTCCCAAGTTCTGCAAGGTATTTAGTTCTTGGTGAACTACATTATTCATTTCTTGGAATGTTATGAGGCTTGGAAGGTTGACCTTCAGTGGGTAGCAACCCATGGCCTTGAGCACTCTGATCTTGAATTTGAAAGGATGCTCCATTTTAAAGAATTGTGTTGTGTGGGTTTTGGTGGTTTATTTCTGAAAAAAGAGGGAGGTTTCTTGATATAATATCAGAGGTAAAATTGTTTCTGTTAGATCGAAATGCATTTATTTTATTATTTAAAAAAATACTTAAAAAATATCTCAATTTATTTATCCAAAAAATATTTCTAACAGGTTTAATAAATTGAATATATGTTCTTGCAGATGATCTGGTAGCTTTTTCAAACACGAAGGGATAAGTAAACCAGTAACTTTGCATATTCTAATATGCAATTGGAATAAAAACTTGTCTCTGACGAGTTTGAAAAAATATTCAAGGTAGTTACCGACCATAGTTGCCATCTCTGGATCCCCTTCACCACATTCAATAAAAGCCAGCTTCTGAAGAGTCATTTCTAACTTTTTTTATTCATTCACATTGAGGATTATCTTGTAAAATGCAGCTGGGTGATTGAGCACTTATCGAGCCACAACAAATTGGCCTTCTTCTTGTTTGAATTTCAAGACGAGCCAAAGATTCAATTTGTCATCCAATGTAAACAACTGAAAATTTAGCTCTTTCTTAAAATCATAATCTAGAGCGGCGATAAAAATAGTCAAGACATCCTATATGCTTCATGTCATGATGATACCTGGCTATGATAGTTTTCAAGAAACCCAAAGTTTCTTCAAAGTTTTTGTTAATTGGCACTTCAAGTTCTTCCATATTGGATTTAACTCCGCTGGATATATTGAAATCTATTTTATTGTGATCACTATTGAAACATAGAATAACATCTAGTATGGTCATTGGGATTCCCAAGTTCTGCAAGGTATTTAGTTCTTGGTGAACTACATTATTCATTTCTTGGAATGTTATGAGGCTTGGAAGGTTGACCTTCAGTGGGTAGCAACCCATGGCCTTGAGGGCTCTGATCTTGAATTTGAAAGGATGCTCCATTTTAAAGAATTGTGTTGTGTGGGTTTTGGTGGTTTATTTCTGAAAAAAGAGGAAGGTTTCTTGATATAATATCAGAGGTAAAATTGTTTCTATTAGATCGAAGTGCATTTATTTTATTATTTAAAAAGATAGTTAAAAATATATCTCAATTTATTTATCCAATAAATATTTCTAACAAGTTTAGTAAATCGAATATTTGTTCTTGCAGATGATCTGGTAGTTTTGTCAAACACCAAGGGGTAAGTAAACCAGTAACTTTGCAAATTCCAATATGCAGTGGGAATAACAGCTTGTCTCTGACGAGTTTTGAAAAAAATTTCAAGGTAGTCACCGAAAAAAGTTGTCATCTCTGGATCCCCTTCACCACATTCAATAAAAAGCAGCATCTTAAAAGTCTTTTCTAACTTTATTGATTCATTCGTATTGAGGACTATCTTGTAAAATATAGCTGGGTGATTGAGCACATATCCAGCCACAACAAATTGGCCTTCTTCTTGTTTAGATTTCAAGACGAGCCAAAGATTCAATTTGTCATCCAATGTAAACAACTGAAAACTTAGCTCCTGCTTAAAACCATAATCTAGAGCGGCGATAAAAATAGTCAAGACATCTCATATGCTTCATGTCATGATGATACCTGGCTAGTATAGTTTTCAAGAAACCCATGGTTTCTTTAAAGTTTTTGTTAGGTGGCGCTTCAAGTTCTTCCATATTGGCTTTAACTCCGCTAGATATATTGAAGTCTATCTTCTTATGATCACCATTGAAATACGGAATAACTTCTTGTATGGTCATTGGGATTCCCAAGTTCTGCAAGGTATTTAGTTCTTGGTGAACTACATTATTCATTTTATGAAATGTTATGATGTTTTAAAGGTAGACCTTCAGTGGGTAGCAACCTATGGCCTTAATGGTTTTGATCTTGAATTCGAGAGAATGCTCGATTTCAAGGAATTGTATTGTAGGGATTTTGGAGCTTTTTTTATGAAAAAAGATTTTTTAATATAATATCATAGGCAAAATTGTTTGTATTAGAACAAAGTTCTTTTATTTTATCTAAAAAAATACTTAAAAATATATCTCAATTTATTATCGAAAAGGTATGGGCATTCTTAACTCTTTTGTTTACCACCAAGAAAAATTATATATGCAAATAGTATTTCAAAAGCTTATAAGGTTTTGGATTTAAAAACTAATGTGATTGTTCTATACAAACCTTCAAGGCAAGATTAGTTGCCAGGGGTCTTACTCAAAAGCAGGGTGTTGATTATTTTGACTCTTATTTTCCGATAGCAAGAATTACATCAATTAGAGTTTTATTTGCATTAACATCAATTTATAAATTGTATGTTCATCAAATGAATGTAAAGTCGACTTTCCTAAATGGAGATTTAGGGGAAAGGTATATGGAGCAACCTGAAGGTTTTATACTTCCTAAAATTGAAAAACAAAAGTCTGTAAATTGGTAAAGTCTAGATATGGATTAAAACAATCTCCGAAATAATGGCATGAAAATTTTGACAAAGCAATTTTGTTGAATGGTTTTCATCACAATGGTGTTGATAAGTGTATGTATTCCAAATTTACAAAAACATTTGGTGTGATTATTTGTCTCTACGTAGATGACATGTTAATATTTAGCATCAATATGATTGGAATAATTGAAACAAAAAGGTATCTCACTTCTATCTTTAAAATAAAAGATCTTTGTGAAGTAGATACAATTTTAGGTATCAAAGTTAAGAAATATAGTAGTGGCTATGCACTTAATCAGTCATATTATATTGAGAAAATGCTTGATAAATTTAAGCATCTCAATATAAATAAGGCTAACACCCCATTTGACTCTAGCATGAAGTTAAATGATTATTGTGATAAAGCAGTAGCACAACTAGAATATGATAGTGTCATTGGAAGTCTTATGTATGTTATGCATTGTACAAGACCAAATATAGCTTTTGTTATATGCAAGTTATCAAGATATACAAGCAAGCCGAATACAGATCATTAGAAGGCTATTGCAAGAGTCTTTGGTTACCTAAAAGGATCGATCAATTTGGGCTTGTTTTATTTTGTTTTTCCAGCTATGATAGAAGGATATAATGATGCAAGTTGGATGACTAGTTCAAGTGATAATCGGTTCATATCAAGATGGATTTTCTCACATGGAGGATGTGCAATATCTTGGGCATTTAAAAAACAAACGTGCAGCTCTCATTCTACCATGGAATCAAAATTTATTGATATGGCTACTGTAGGTGAAAAAGCAAAATGGCTAAGAAATATGTCGTTTGATATTAAGTTGTGGTCATAACCTATGTCAATTACTTCCTTATACTACAATACTGAAGCAACTATGTCTCGAGCTTATAGTAACATTTACAATGGTAAGTCAAGACATATAAGCATTTGACATGGATATATTCAAGAGTTGGTTACAAATGGGGTAATCACCATTGTCTATGTAAAGTTTGTAAATAATTTAGCAGATCCGCTCACAAAAGGGCTATCTATAGACATGGTACAGAAAACAACTAATGAAATGGAGTTGAAACCCGTTATTAAAGATACCGGTAATAGGATCCCAACTTTATATCAGCAAGAAGCTTATCTCTAAATTTAATGGGTAATAACAAGTTACTGTTTAGTATCTGTTGGACACTGATAATTAATTTGTAAACCCTATTCTAATAGTATTTAGTATGTTCTATTACGTAAAGGAGGATGAGCGTAGGCTTTTAATAGCATTTAAAGTTCGTGTTTAATGTAATAGAGACATGTATAATTCCACCTATATGAATATAAAAGTGGTGCCGCTTTTGACAAGAGTTAGGGTTTTCTCTTGTAAATATTCATGAAAAATAAGATTTTAGCACATGGCCATAATAATGCTAAACAGTTGTAAACCTTTTTAAGAGTTTGGATAGTATTATGTGTGTAATATTTTTATTCTACAACAAAAGTTTTGGTTTAATCTGCGAACACCAATAACTTTAGTAGGATTCAAGTTCTTACACTAATTGAAGGTTTAAATTGCAAAATACCTTCATGTAAGCATAATTCTATCAAATAAAAAGACATTTATTACAAACTAGTGGGGGATTATTAGTGTAGTTTGTAAATGAATAAAGAAAAAAAAGTTGTATATCCCACATTGGAAAGAAACATTATCTCCTAATGTTTATAAGTGTGGGTTTATATTGTATAGTAAATTAAGTCATGGTGAAATGACTCTCCTAGTGGGCTTCCTGATGCTATTATATAAATATTTATGATATCAAAAGATGACACTTGACACTTTGGCACTTGAAACTTAATATGTCAGTGAGATTAATTCATCCTTAAATTAAATTTTGTAATTAATTTTGATATTTGTGTATGTTGAGATAAAACTGAATATCAACTATTCAGTTTAATTTAAAGTATAACTATTTCATTAGCAGTCATATCAACAGTCATAATATTAAAAGACACAATGTTTTATTTTGATATTTCAAGTCTATTAAAAATTGTTGCTACATAGAAAACAAATAGACAATAATAAATGTATTTTCTTTTCTTTATCTTATCTTTTCATTCTTTAAGAAGTTTAGAGGGCTTAGTTGTATCCTGGAGGTGTTGTCTCTATGTGAAATAAATAAACACCTTAAAGACAGTGTTTTCACGTCTCTAAGCCAACTCCTTATTTATTTCAATCTTAAAATTTTTCTAACAGGTTCAGTAAATCGAATATTTGTTCTTGCAGATAATGTGGTAGCTTTGTCAAACACCAAGGGGGAAGTAAACCAGTAACTTTGCATATTCCAATATACAATGGGAATAGCAGCTTGTCTTTGACGAGTTTGAAAAAATTTTCAAGGAAGTCACCAATTAAAGTGACCATCTTTGGATCCCCTTCACCACATTCAACAAAAGCCAGCATCTTAAGAGTCTTTTCAAACTTTATTGATTGAGCACATATCCAGCCACAAAAAATGACCTTCTTCTTGTTTGAATTTTAAGACTAGCCCAAGATTCAATTTGTCAGCCAATGTAAACAACTGAAAATATGGTTCCTCGTGCTTAAAACTGTAATGCAGGGCTGCGATAAAAATAGCCAAGACAACCATATGTTTCACTTCATGATGATACATGGCCAATATAGTTTTCAAGAAACCCAAGGTTTCTTGAAAGTCTTTGTTAGTTGGCACTTCAAGTTCTTCCATGTTAGCTGTAACTCCGCTAGATATATTGAAGTCTATCTTCTTCTGATCAACATTAAAACACAGAATAACTTCTTGTATGGTCATTGGGATTTCCAAGTTCTGCAAGGTAATTATTTCTTGGTGAACTACATTATTCATTTCTTGAAATGTTATGAAGGTTGGCCTTCAATGGGTAACAACTCATGGCCTTGTGGGCTCTGATCTTGAATTCGAGAGGATGCTCACTTTTAAGGAATTGTATTATAGGGGTTTTTGGAGGTTTCTTTTGTGAAAAAAAGGTTTCTTGATATAATATCAGAAATAAAATTGTTTGTGTTAGAACGAAATATTTTTATTTTATTTAAAAAAAATACTTAAAAATATATCTTAATTTATTTATCCAAAAGGTGGGGGCATTCTCAACTCTCTCTTTTTTATCACCAAGGAAAACTATAAATGCAAATTAAAAAATTTATATATATATTTAATAAAATAAATTAAAAATTATATCTGTCAATAAATAATAATAATTTTTTATTTTAATAAAAAATTGAGTCAGATAGTTAAGAAAAAATAATATTTTTTAGAAGAAAATAAAGAGGCTGAATATTGTTTTAGTTTGAAACTAAATTCCTAAAGTTTTAATTAGTTTGAATTAATAAAATAAAATTTTATTTTGTTAAATTAAACTCAACTTTAAAAAAATTTATTAAATATTTGTTAGCGGTGTGTTACAGACACGCCAGGCACTCTTCCTATACTCGTTCAATCTTAGTTACTGATTTGGCCAAAATGTTGTCATTTCACTTTTGGTGCTGTTTTTTCCCCTTCCCCAGCCGCAAAGAGAATGGATGACTCGTTGAGTTAAAGGGTCTGGTAATCTCATTCAAGCAGCATAAGGGTCTGGTAATCTCATTCGTTGATTTAATCGTTTGAAGTCCTTCAAGCAGCATGAGGCATTGATAGGACCTTTTTTCCCCAAATTATTTGGCATTCCTTGTGTCATTGGATTCGGGAAACAATTTTTTGACGCCTGTGTAGATGGGAAGTCTCCGATGTAGCTCAAATTACCTGTTTTTTCCCGTTTGCAAGTGTTGTGTCATTCCCGTTTGGCCCAATAAATCCTCCGACTGGGCTTCTTCTAGGGCACCCAGTTGCGCTTTGGCATTTATAACTTCTGTACTGTCACAACTCAATCTTTAAAACTTTTCGTTGCACATCTCAGTAGTTTGTTTCTCCTCCATCTTAGCTCTGGTGCGTGCGTGATGCCTGGATAAGGTTACCCTTGTGAGACGACATGAGCCCTATCTCAAATGCTTCATATGTTGTGGTTCTGCTGTTGTGGCTACAGCATGAAACTTATACTTGTGTGCGGGAATGATCACAGTAGTGTTTGTCATCCTTAAGTTTTCTTCACCTAAAACTATAGATTAAGTCATTTGATGATTAATTCATTGGATGAGGACTCAAATTGGGGGTAGCATGGATGATTGATTGGTCCTCAGAGACGCTTATGCTGAATTCTACAGCATCCAATAGAGAATACAAATGCAATTCCATGACAAAAAATGACAAACCATTTCATTTCATATTTATTCCTTTCATCCGGTAGGAGGAGATCACCCTATTACATTATTGTTCACTTTCTCCTCTTAAATCGGAATTGTCTTTGCCTTGGGTTAAGAGGTATTTTTATTCTTTTATTTTGGATTTTTTTTTTCTTGTTAACGAGGTAGACTAGAGGTAGTTTTCTATTTTTGCAAAGATAAGAAATTATTTAATATGAAAAAAAGGGTTGTGTGTGAGGCTAACATAAGTGTGTGTTCTCTCGTTATTTTTGGACAATGCTTTTGACGCCTTACAGAGATCAAACTCTAGCTTTCATGGTGGTATTTTAATCCTCATGGTTGACCTTTATTTCTAGGTAGCACGTGTGATCATGCTATATCGAGTTTTGTACTGGTGGTTATTTTTTTTCATTTCTTCTTACTTTTTTCCTTTTCAGTTTCAGAGCCAACCCTACATATCTTCAAAGTATCCATTTAATTTATTTTTCTTTCAAGTTTTATTCATGTTTTTTTAATACTATTTGTTTCATTTTAGATTATCCATAGAATTTGAAATTTTTTTCAACTTATTTCTCCTTTAATTTTTTTCATCTTTTAGATTTGGTCCTCTTTCTTTTTATTTTGGTTTTTTTTAATTACTTTCTTAATTACATTATCTTTTCAATTGCATTTCTTAATATTTTATATCATTTTATTAATTGGATAAATTTTTGAATTAAATCCCTCAATATTTTTATATCATTCTCTTAATTTTTTTTAAAAAAATTACTTTCCTCAATATTTTATATTATTTTTTTAATTGAATTTTGTCTTCAATTGCGTCCCTATGTCATTTTTGAACTTTATTTTTTTATTACTATCATTTTTTATCTGAACTTTCATTTTTTATTTT
>Ga0307516_10002962_pt1 | contig 22233 bp, 24 predicted proteins | sample 19_EM_MG_FD_203310 | JGI IMG/M metagenome (GOLD analysis project Ga0307516, IMG submission 203310) | Populus trichocarpa ectomycorrhiza microbial communities from riparian zone in the Pacific Northwest, United States - 19_EM | ecosystem: Host-associated > Plants > Roots > Unclassified | place... | reverse complement strand
CTTACCACAGGTTGGCAGCTGTGTTCACTGCCTCGTACAGCATACAGCCTCATGGATAGCCTCGCACAGGACACGTGTAGTGTAGTATATATACTGCTGCAATCCAGCACCCAGAGGCTCTCCATTCGAGCTCTCTTTGGGTCTTTGCTCTAAGATCTCTAGTCCTATCCTCCTCAGAGTCTTTCATGTGGTAGTTCTTTGGGCTTTGCCCTTAGGGTTGTCTCATTAGTTGAGGGATCTGTCAAACTCTGTTGTGAGAAATCAATATTACCCCCCCTCTGTCTAAACAAATGAAATATTCTGTGGCATTAGCACTGCATGCCTCATTCTGGCTCCACAACCTCCGTTGCCTCCAACAAGAGAAGACCATTGCCGAGCTGGGCAATCCTCCGCTGAAGCATGTGAAACCATCCGCATCAAGTCTGGAGCCTGGGATGACGCTGGAGTGTTCATATCCATGCAACCTCAAATATAATTGCCTTCCTCGAGGGTATGCGTACCCGCATTGTTCTATTCTCTGCACACGCTGATATCACACCTGATATTCTAAGGACTTGCACGTTTGACAACCCTGTTTATCTCACATTATTGCAGTGATTTCCAACCCTCCAGGTCCGTCGGAAGCAGCTGTATTAGATAGATTTTGTAATTGCTATAGTGCTTTCAATCAGCCAACCAAACACTTGACATGCCAGTGTAGAATCAGTTTCCCACCACTGATTGATCAATCGATCAACCACCCTCTCTTCATGCCAGATCTGAAGCTCACATTCCAGTCCTCTATCTTGAGGGCTATTCTGACATCTATTACTTGGCATCTAAAAAACCATTTCTGATATCCCAGATGAACTATTGAAAATGGCTGTAAGGGAAAAACTCGCATTTTAATATGGCTTGGACCGTATCTCGCCGATCTGTGTCGGACCATTACATTCGATCCTACCGATGAGTCAAGGTCCCACAACGCTTTATACACTGGTGACATTCAGAATCAGATTGCCATCCTGCGGGACGAAATTGGCCTCAGTGAGTCATCCGTTGCCTCTCCCCTCCTGGTCTTGTACTAACTGGTATTAAGCAGACCCGTTGGCATATCTCATGGCAAAAACAAACGACGGACTCGAGGAAGAAGCTGCGGGATTGACTGAAGCCGACGTTGATGACGTCCCGTCATATTACTGTAGGCCAATCCACTCTTAAATTTAATAACTCCCACCAATGACATTACCTCGATACAGAACATAAACTGGCCTGTGATATCAAGTGCTGAAAGTTTCTCAATGGGACCATGCTCTTGCCAGCGGACATTTGGATACGGACGGCAGAATTCCATATGCCAATGGTATTGATGGCTTGATAGGTGTCGTCCTATCGTCCGCACTCGACGACTGGGCGAAGGAAGAAGGAATCCAGGATGTGATTGACCCTGAGGAAGGTGGATGGGAGTTGGGCGCTGCTGAGGGGGAAACTGAAGATCAAGAGGAAGAATTTGAAGACGCCATTGATGAAGAAGATACCCTCGGAGCTGGCGCTACCGCTGGTGTGAGTGAGAATTATCTGTGGGTTTGAAACTCGCCATTCACCACCAATCATGTTGCGGCTGGTTCGATCGAAACCTCAATGCAGGTGAGTATCCCTTTCCAGGTACGACTGCTCAGCGTTGACCCACTTGACTCAGTTTGCATAGTCACTCAATCGCCAGTTTGGCGTTGTTAACTTTTCTCCTCTGAAACCCTTTTTCCTGTCAACCTACCGAACATCTCACGTGTATCTATCTCCACTGCCATCCATCCCACCCCTCCAACTACACGTCCACTGCAATATATCTGAAAGTTCGCCAAGCCATGTTTTGCCTGTCGTGGTACGGTCCCTTGCTGCAATTCGGACTGAACTGTCCGAAGGTTTCCACTTCGTCTCAGGCAACAAGCTTCTCGAAGCGCAGGCAGTATTCCAGTCTGTTCTACATGCATTGCTTCTGGTGATTGTATCCTCGGATGGGGAAGCCAAGGAAGTGAGTGGACTTAATGCTCTTGCTGCAGAGCTACGCTTACCTGTCCTAGTGGCGAGACACGGTTGTTTCAGCCCGAGAATACTTATTAGGCGTTTCAATTGAACTTGAGCGGCGACGCGTAGTGCAAGAGGACCCCGATAATCACCGCCGCAGCCTCGAGCTCTCTGTATATTTCACTCACTGCCAGCTCCAGCCTCCGCATATGCAGATAGCCCTCCGCAGTGCAATAGGTGCTTTCGTGAAAGCTAACAACCACGCAACTGCTGTCAAATTTGCTAGGTGACTATTGGAACTCAACCCAGACCCAAAATTATTTTGTAGGTGTGCTTCTTGGTAACCCCATGGCATCCGCATTGGTTGACATCGCCCCATTTCAGGCACGACAATTTGCAGCGGGGCCAGCAAGGCCAGCAGGTATTATTCAAACATTTCGTGGTCATTACGTTGCATCATCCCTATCTCCCCCCCCATCTCTTCGTCTCTGCGCTTACGTTGGCCAGCAAGGCCATCTATAACATATTCAAACTCATGGTCAATTGCGTGGCGCCGTCCCTACCCCCTACCCCCTGTCCCTAATACGTCTCTGCATTCACGTTGGCCAGCAAGGTCATCTGCAACAACATGTAATACTCAAACAAAGGTCTTGGTTGATTGCCCTTCAGGGATCTCGCGTCACCATTATTTGATGCCCAATGGATAATTTAGTTCTTAGGTGCACATTTATGCGGCGCCATCCTTAATAATACCCCCGTCTCTTTGTCTCCGCATTTACATTGGCCAGCAAGGCCATCTGCGACGATACGTACTTGGTCGGTTACCCTTCGGGGATCTTGCATCACCATTCCTTGATACCTAACAGATGATTCTTAGGTGCGCATTTATGCGGCGCCATCTAATACCCCCTACCCCCGTCGTCTCTTTGTCTCTGCATTACATTGGCCAGCAAGGCCACCTGCAATGACACATAAGCAAGCAAATCTCGGTCGATTGCCCTTCGGGGATCCTGATACCACAACACAGGCATCGGCCAGCGGCATTGCTCCTTGCCTTCAAGTGGCTATTAGTTAATACCAATACAGTTGACACACATAACATTACATGACAGTCGATCAAGGGATGTCAGTGACCACAAGTATGTATTTCCGCTTATTTTGTTTCTGTGGAGCTAACAGGTTACCTGCCAACATGTGGCACGCAGCGAGGCAGTCGTGCAGCAATATCAACACGTTTTAAAGCCATTGCCATCTCGGTAAGTCCCCTGCTCCATCACGGCGTATTAGACTGATCGAATATTTCCCTAACAGTCAATGCCAGCAGTGTCTCTTCGCCTCAACTCATATCTGTTGTTTGTGCCGAATCGTATATAAGATGTCGAAATTGCTAACAAACAAACTAGGTCCTACCTCACTGGCACCTTTGATTTCCCATCCCTCTCTGAGAAATGTCTCATCGCACTCAGCAACCCGAGGACTTCACCTCTGCCATAAACAATCGCCATTCAGGCTCTGATGACGAATTCGGCACGGAATACGAGTCTTCGGAGCACGAGTCCAATGAATTGAAGCAAGTCCGTGCAGCTGCTGCCCCTCGTGCGGCGAACGCTTCTCCTGACGAGGTCCACACTGTGAGTATGTTCGTTTCTGTACATAAGCTCTTAATTCTTATTCTTTGAATTGATCAGGCACTCGAAGAAGCACAGAATCTGCTTCTTGTGATGCGCGGCAAGTTCCAAGTTCTCAAGAAAAGAAACGCCCTTCTAGAAGCGCAAAAGGGAAAGGGTCGTAGGGGCAAGAAGGTTGGCAACCTGTCAAACAAGGAACTGTCAGCTGCATTGAAAGACGACGTCATTCGTGCATATGGTCGCAAGTACTCTGCCACGCATTACCTTTGGATCGCTACGGAGATTTTCCCCTTGCGCGAGAATCCTGAAATCGACCTTTTCAGTGCCGAACGCTGGCTCTCTCCACTCGCGGTTGAAGATGGGGTGAAGACCGAACTTTTTAAATTCATTTCAAAGGAAGACCACAGTCTCATGCTCCACAAAGATTTTGGTGATGTTGTAAGTTCTCTAAGCCTAATATTCTCTCCTGCTGAATACTGATATTATCAGTTTGTGCATGGTGTTCAAAGTGTTCATTCAGAAATGGTTTCTGACATCAAATCCATGGGTGGCATCGTTTTCGGGCTTCCCGCTGACTACTTCATGCATTCGTGCGACCGTTTTAAGGAAACTCGCTGCCGGGAGTTGCTCCTCAGCCCTATGGGCAAGTATACGAAGTTCCCGCCTTTCCTGTTTCCCCGTCCAAATGACATGAACCCTTCTGACTTCCTGAAGACGGCTGTTCTCGTTCATGTACATATTACTGTTTACTTTTTCAATGCGTATCGAAATTCAACTTCTCAACAGGCTCTCCGAGCCGCTTTCTTCGGGAAGTCCTCAGTTGGTGGTGGTGGTAATGCTCCCGGACCACAGTGCAAGGCCAAGTTATGGGATCTTAGGGACGCCTCAGCAGGAATGGTGGCGGGCGCTGCCATAGCGGTGAGTACTAATACACTCTAGATACTGCCAAGAACTAACAATACGAGTTTCATTAAACACTCTTTATACTCTTGGGGGATTCTTCTCTCAATACAAAAGGTGACAAGACTCAGATTCCGTACTTCGAATGGCACGACTACTATCGTTCGCGCCTCCTAAGCGGTGACGCCTGGGCTCGGTCAGTTTTCACATTCTTCAACAATGCTCTTTTCAAAGCTACCTCATCCTCTGATGTTGACTTAATAACGGAGGGAGCAGTTGAACTCGACGACTGGGAACTTGAATATCAGAACACATTTGAAGGAGGCCTTGAAGCACCAGCTGCCAGCAAGACTTCATTGCCTCCTCGCCCAGAATCTCCAGTTTCTCATCCACCCACTCCCACTGGCATTCCCTCCGAGTCTATCTCGGGGGCAATGGGGGGTTTGACACTTGACAATGAACAGGCTCCACCTCCACCTGGTTCTTCAAATCAGGTTGTCAAGGATATTATTCCTGCAGAAGCCCCTGGTGCTAAAGGCAAAGTTAGAGGTACTAAGGGCAAACAGAAAGGAAAGACAGCTACTGTGGACGAGGTGGGTGTGAGCACTGGAGCCACAGATCACGATGACTCTGGCAGGAACATCTCCAACAATGCTCGAAAGACTAGGCGTGGTAGGGGTGCTTAATAGACTACGAATCAGTTTGACCTTGAACCTTGAAATATGGTTCCAATTTTAAATTGGCTTCATTTCCGTCTTCTGAACACTTCTAGTAACACCACGAGTACTACACATGTTGCGCTACTTTTTACTGAACGTGTTTTTCCAATTGCGTGTGTGAACAGGCGTGAACCAGAGGCTTGCAATTAGTCTAAATAGAGTTGAAACATATACACTGGCAAACAATTAAGTAAGCATCGTTGAAAGGCCTTCGAAGTCCCCTGTTCCCGTTTCTTGTCTGTTGTCACCATGTTTTAACTCAACCACACATGAGCGTCTGATAGCGTTGACATCCTTGATGTCACATTTCCCCAAGAATGAGCGAAACAAAGGCTTGGGAAGTTGATTTTTAACACTTCAATAACGTGTTTACTAATAATAATATTAATAGTAATAATTTCGCTTTCTTGCACTCCAAGCATGAGTAGATAAAACTGCGCGCTGTGTTTGGGGACATCGTCAGCCTCACCACCATGTTCCACACCGCATTCCCCACCGCAAGCAAGGTAGACGAACGCAAGGAGAGTTCAATCTCGCTGGAAACAACGGGTCAGATTCAGCCCCACACTGTCCGTTTCGCAGGGACATGGGTCCCCCCAGACACAGCTTGAGTGGCCTATTATCACCTCTTAGATATCATCAACCTGATCGTCGAGGCCGAGTCTTAATACCGGAACACTAGCTACCGTCGGCCGACCAAGAGTGAACTAATAATAATATACCCAAGGCCAGTACTACACTGCTTCCCAGTATTCCCTTTTTTTATCCATGATTTCAGCAGCCCTGTACCTTTGGTATCTATGCCGCTAGCCACAAGGCGCGGGTCAAAGTCCTCGCCAGCATTCTCACCTCTGCAGAGTGTGCTGCCTCCCCAGTCTAATCTACCACCGGGCCCAAGATCTTCACGGACAAAGAGTCCCACACCGCCACCATCCCCTATGGCAAGGTCTGTCAGAATTGCCCGCACAATCTGGGTTATGGAGGTACCACGCCCGATGGATTGGATGAGACGGTATTAGTCGAGGACGACAGACAACCAAGATCACAAAACCGAGGATACGGCGGACCAGAAGGAGCTTATCCAGAAGCCGAAAGCAGTGAGGCAGCATGCAAAGATGATGGACCAACATTGCGAACGTTATTACCCACCACTGACAACGGAATTGTCACCACCACCACGTAAGTCCACCACCGCACCTAGCTGAGCACACTGCTATCCAGACTTTCAGGAAAGAACGTTATTATGACTGACTCGCTCTGCACACCCAAATCTCAACCTGTTTGCTGCAGGTATGTTTGGTGCATAGGAAATACAAGACACTTCGTTGACGACATTCATAGGGCATGACAGTGGATTGATTGTATTCAAATTCGAGTGAGAACGCCCTACATTTTCTGTTCACAGGGATACCCTATTCTATGCTTGGGAATGCAGTCCTATTATGACTTCCCCACTGGCCCGGACTTTGACCTCAGTGTCCACAAATTTGGCAGCTCCTATGCAATACTCCACCGGACTTTGAGCGCAGCTGATGGCAAATGAAGGTCCGATGATGATGCTCCCAACGCCATTTTCGTTGCGAGGAATATTGATAATAGGCTTGCTGTGCTACAGAAAATCAATCAAGTAAGTTTGATGCTCACTCAACACCGAGTCCAATTCACAATCCCATTGAATCATTATTAATACTGACGAGTTTTTTCCTGCCATTACTACATTGGGGGAGGGGGTGGGGGAGCGGAGCAGGGAAAGGGGAAGGAGCTGTGTATTCTAATGCATTTAACTGTAGATCGGTGTCGAAATAAATTGATGCCGCATTGGAACAAACTCTACATAAATTGTAAGTCGTCGAATGGTTTGAAATGTGACATAATCACATTGTATCACATTGCAAGGGATTGAGACCCCCCCCATGAGAGGTATGACGGACCAAATTAATCGTCCGAAATGAGATGAATTCGGAACTGCATTGTAACCTAAGACGCGCCTTGAAAGGTATTGAAACCCCCCAGGAAAGGGATGACCATCCAAATTAGTCATCCAAATTGGGACAAGCTTGCAATTGCCTTATAGCCTAAGATGCGTGCCTTGCAACTGCATTGTGTAAATTTCGGGTCCAGTCACAATGTAATTAAAATGTCGCCAGCACATTGCAGACTTGCAAGCTGTTGTAACTGGTCGGAATGTGAAAATGATTTTTCCGACATATCCTTTTGTTCCTGGTTCATAGCCAAGGAATATCATTTCTTCGGCTTTTGGTGTAAGTTTGTCTTTCCGCTTGTCCTTTGGTATATGGACATAAGCTAGACAACCAAATACTCAAAGATAGGATATGTCGGGTTTCTTGTTGAACAGAAGTTCAACTGGCGTTTTCCAACCTATGCGACGCATTGGTGTTCTGTTGTAAACATGAACTGCAGTGTCAAGAGCAAAGTTCCATAGATTCTTTGGTAGACATGCTGCATGATGCATGGTTTCTTCTTTCTCGAGTAAGGTCCGATTGAACCTTTCTGTGCGACCATTTTGTTGTGGATGATCCGAAATGGAGAGTTGTTGTTCTACCCCTTTGGAGGTGAGGAAGGTTTTAAATATGGTTGCCATAAATTCTCCTCCTCGATCGGAATGTACTCGTAGGAGTGAATGGCCAGTCTGCTTCTCAGCCCAGGTTACCCAGGTAGAGAATGCAGTAGCGGTATCCGACTTGAGCCGCAGCAGGCAGACAGTGCCATATCCAGAGTAATCATCAATGATCGTGAGACAGTACTTGTGTCAATTATAAGACAAAACAGGGAACTCGACCAGGTCGCAGTGCACCATTTCAAGTATCTTGTCTGCTCGTTTATCGGAAGATGGAAAAGACCTTGAAGGCATTTTACCAATCTGACAATCAGGACAGAGTGGTGTCTTAGTTGGCATATCCAAGGTCTCAATACCATCGGTAGCGCGAGTAGCATGCCGCATGGTTTGAGGATTAGGATGTCCCAGACGACTATGCCATAGATCATAAGAGTTGAAATTATTTGTTACGGTAGCACAATGCACCGTAGAGAGGGATTTAATGTCCAAATCCACGAGAAGTCCAAGAGCTCCAGTCTGATGTATCGGTTTCCCATGGAACTGTCAAGACCGGTTCTCCTCAACGATCTTACTAGGAGGTCCAGGGGTGCAGGGAACTAATGAGGAGGTAAGTCCAGACACTAGTAAGTGCTAACCAGTGCAGAGAGTCAAGTCCGGGCGCTAGAGGAGCACTGGGAGTAAGTCCGGGTTTTGCGGAGTAAGTCCGGACCACAGGAAAGTGGTCTGGAGTTGAGCGCAGCTTGTCCGGAGCGAGGGACATCCCAGAGGTGGGATAAGTCCTCAGGGGTCTAGCGTCGAGTCTGGGACAGAGTTGGCTTTTGCCCTTGTGCGAGTGGGAGACTTGCTAGGATCGGATGTAGGACCAAGGGGACGAGATAGGATGGAGACCGGAGTTGGCCAGAGTTCAGGGGAACAGAGTGGAATTAGGAGAGCATGATGGGTAGTACAGAGGGAGGAGTATCTTAGTCGAGATTTGATCTAAGGACTACTAGGCCGGAGTACGGTAGTTTATATAGTGAAGACAACTAGAGGTGAGTATATACGGTGACAAGTAAACACCCTAGTTGGGACAAGGGACAGAGCAGAAGCAGACAGGAAAATAAAGCAGGCACAAGAAAATAAAGCAGGGACAGAAAATAAACCAGAGCGGGAGCAGACACAGGGAACTAATGTTACAGGGACGACGGAGCAGATGCAGGGACAAGGGAACTAGGTCGGAAGAGGACAGGTAAGGGTCAGAGGTGGACTTAACTAATGTTAAGTCCGGAGCAATGTCCAGGACCGGAGGAAGTGGGACCAGAGGAAGTGGGACCGGAGGAAGTGGGACCGGAGGAAGTGCATGACTGGAGGAAGTGCAAGAGCGGAGGGAGTGTACGAGCGGAGGGAGTGTGCAGGCGGAGGAAGGGCGGAGTAGCCGGAGGAAGGTCCAGAGTTGGACATGGAAATGTCCTAAGACATTGATGGACCTGACAGAGGAAGCAGAGCAGGAGCAGGAGCGGAACTGAGCTGGAGTTGGATGTACCAGCCGGAGTTGGGCTACGTTGCAGACAAGGCTAAGGGAGCAGCCGGACTGAAACCGGAGTAGCGACTAGTGGTAGGTACAGGTCTGACACGGAGGAGTTAGACCGCAGATCTGTCTGTAGGAAGACAGGGGTTAGTCCTGAGGCGGAGATGGGCGTAGTGACCAGAGCTGAGCTGGAGTGCAGCTATGGGGCTGGAGATGGCCGGACTAGATCCGGAGTTGCGTCTATGCCTAAGGAGAGGTCAGGTGGGCCAAGGTAAGACTGGAGTTGCGACTGGAAAAGTATGGATATGACAGGAACCAATGGAGATTGTTTCTTGGAATTAACCTAGTCCCTTCCAAGAAGACTTCATTTCGTGAATTGAAGACATGAGTTATCTTCGCGTCAGCGTAGAGCTTCATTTTCAGTTTCGTGGTAAGCCACTGAAGCAAACAGATACGCTTATCTCCAGATGGAGAAAAATAGACGTGTCGAAGATAGATTTCTTTTTGAACATTGCCAACTTTTGCTTTGAAGGCAACTGTTCCTATGCCTAAAAACTGAATTACTTCAGCACCTGCTGTACCCACATTTATTGGCTTCTTGAGATCTTTATAAGTAAGGAAATGATCCAAGTATGGTGTAGAATGGTCGGTTGCACCGGAATCCATTAACCATAGACCATTTAAATGTCTGTGTTGGGGGCAGTGAGATTCAGCTTTTTGTCCTGAGTGGGGAGATGTTAAGCAAAGACACTTGTTATCACTCTCCTTAGAGGTGCACAAGGTATAAGAGTCAAAGCTTTCATCGTTGTATTGGTCACAAACAAAACCGTCATTCTGATACAGAATTGTCCTGTCATCGGGAGTTGGAGGTCTCATGGCTAGTCTATGTGCATATTCCTCGTCATCCCTTTTCCTTCTTGCCAGGTCATTACGCACAGAACGTAATACCGACTCTGCAGCAAGTTGGGATGGAGTAAGCACGGACCAACCTGTCTCAGCAATATTAGAGACGGACCCAGTATCAGATTCGTCGTTGGAGTCTCCTTGGAGCTCGACGATCTGTGCGGTTTGTTCAGCAGCATTCTGACGCTGTTTGCCTTTCCCTTTGTAAGGCTTTCCTTTTCCTTTCTTTCCTCCTCCTTTCCCTTTTCCACCACCCTGATTCTTTGGCGGGAACGAAGAGGGGCCAGCGGCAGCATTTGGAGTGAACGTCTTTTTATAATCATCGCGGTGATCCACGGTGCTGTGACGTCCTTGACACTTCTTGCATCTAGGGCGAGAAGGTCCTGCCTGCGCATTTTGCTCCTTCTTCATTGTTGGCATTACAGATTTGCCAGACTTGCGAGACCATTCTTCCATTATTTTAGGAAGAACCGAGTCAAAGGTTAATTGTTGAACACTGGCTGTTATTTGCGCAGCCGTTGGATTGACACGGTGTGTGGCAAGCAGTGTAGAGGCAAAGCCTTGCCAGTCGTTTGGTAACGCGCCAAGAAGTAACATGGCTTGGGCAGAGTCTGGGAGTGTGAGGCCGTTGGAGGCCAGATATCCAATCGTGGACTGCATTTGTCCAATTGCAGGAGCGGGGTCCTGGTTCCCTTGTATCGTCATCTGAGTGAGACGCTTGAACTCAACAAAGACACTGGCAGCGCCAGGAGTCCCATAGTTGGTGTTGAGTTGTTCCCAAGCAGTATGGGGGTCGTTTACATTCATCAGGTTCTGCCTGATGAGAGCAGATATATAGTACGTGATAGTACCAAGGGCTTTGTCTCGATTGGTTTCATAGGTGGCCTGCTGTTCAGCGGTTACACCGCCTACTCCAGCAACGACTGCGGCAACTTGGGTGCACGCATAGGTCCAAACTCCCATTACCATGAGAAGAGACTTCATGGTGGACTTCCATTCCAAATAGTTGGATGCGCCAGTAAGAACGGGTGTGGTTTTCTTCATGTCACCAGCGGTTCCAGACATAATGATCTAATATATTCAAAAATCAAAGAGATTTAGTAAGATCAGTTCTGGTACAGCGGTAACGTTAGAAGGTGGAAGAAAAATAACTTCTTCTTCTGAAGAAGCTTCGGATTGTGTATCCTCTTCTGTTGAAGATGAGGAATCCGATGAGTCCATAGGTATGGTAAAGTTTGAATACAACCAATTCCTAGGTAGAGAGTCAAGGAAAATATCCAAATCGTAATCAGGACAATAATGGTAATTAGAGGCAACCTTGTTGCCGTCTAAAGACCAGTATTCAAAAGTAAGCATAGACCGTGAAAAAACAACGTAAGGTGTAAAGAGAACAACTGGAGCCTTATCGTACAAGATATATGCAGAAAGGGACTTTAGAAGTCCAGGATCAAATCTTCGCAGGGGACAACCCTTTCCTGAGTAAGGAATAGGGTGCCAATAAGGACTTGGGTAGCACCTAATCAAGGGCTCCTCCAGGAATCCCCGCAATTGATCCCTCTGCACTATCATCAAAAGCTTCATCACCTTCTCCTCCAGCCTCGTGCCTATCGTGAAGGAGTTCGAGATCTCGGCATCGATCCTCACTTCCTGGCCAATGGGGCTGGAGTCCATGGAATGAAAAGATTCCATGGTTATAGTCCGCCATATCAAGATGGACGAGAGTGGTGTGAGCAACCCAGAGGTCCCTGCTCTCCTCAAAGAGGAGACCGGGCCGCTCCATGCACGCGGGAATCGAGTATTGTGCTCGTCGCGCTCTGTTCTTCCAGTTGTACCGGAAGTTGACTTCGAGCCAGTCGTTCCAGTCCCGAAGAGACAGGATAGCTCCGGAAAATCGCTGCGCAGCATAGAAAGGATGCTGCCATCTGCTGGCTGGCTGGTAGATTTCTGGGGCTGCGTCAATCCAGAACGCTGGGACGGTCGCGAGAGCAGGATCTTCATAGTGGAGGGATGGTATATCCTTCCCAATGAAGTTAGCTCGGGCGTGTGGCGTCGAGTACATATGGAGCTTAGCGGAAGGGAGAATATAGGATCCATGGAAGGCCCAATGGATCTGCGGATTCTCTGGGTATACGAGGGCGTTTTCCTCACCAATCATACCTCTGACCTGTCCGTTTTCTGGAGCAAGAAAGGGGCTCGCTGAGATGGGGAGAGGAGTATCGGCGATTTCTCGTCGATATGCAGGAATAACCGCTTGAAGGACAATGCCTCCAAACTCCTCAGATGGGTGTGCATCTAGATGGGTAGCGTGGCCCATATTACGTCGTAGTTCAACGTAATATTCCTCAGCGACTCTGCGGACGTACTGCGTCCAGATCCCACCAGTAGATGGGGGACCGTTTTGCTCAAGATCAGGATCAATGTCAGCAGCTACTTCCCCTTCAGCAATCACATCAGGGCGCAGACGCCAGCGCTCACGAAGAGCTGCTTGTCAATCAGCAGCATAAGAAGGTGGGGGCATGGGTTCTCATCGCGGTTGTACCACTCGACGATTTCCTACCCTAACAATCCTTCTTCCCTGTTGGTTCCTTCCCCTTTCCTGAATCCGAAGCTCGCTCTCGCTCCTGGCTAGTGGAGCCGGGACGTAGTAGGGCGAACTGTCTTGAGATGAAATCTGCCTGGAGATCGGCCTGGGCCTGTTCTCTGGCAAATTCCTCGAGTCGGAGTCGGATGTCTGTTCGAAGGTAATGGGCATCTGAAATGTTATCAATGAATATCTCTTCATCATATGGAAGAGACTCAAAGATAACAGATGACCAATTTCTGAACAGAACTCTATATTGGTAGGGCAAAGCCCACCAGGGATCAGGGACCGGAATGTGACTGTCAATATAACCGTAAAAACGGTCATGTTCAAGAGGGAGAAGTCCCCTAATATGTCCCAAGTTTCCTCTAATTTCATCACCAAAATGGTGTTCCCTTGGTCGATACATTCGGTAGTTCCGAACAGCTTCACTCCAATAGCCTTCAACGGTTCGTTGAATGCTTGGAGGTGTGTAATCGACATCAGTGGTATCACCCACATCGTCATCGATTTCATCAAGGGGATGTAGAGGAGGTGCCACCATGTTAACATGAACAGGAGGGGGCGGAACATTAGGAGGCTGCGAGGTAACGATGAGATGAACTGCATAGCACACGAAGAGTGCGGCAATGTAGTTGTATCTCCAGCGTTCAAACCAGAACACGAATGAAGAATATATCATAAGAGATATCACGGCAAAAACAAATGGTAACTTGTGAAGAACATCAGCTATGAGCTGTCTAAGATTCATAACAGAAAGCAGTGACGAAGACAGTACTGCCGTATACGATCTGCTATGGCCTTAAACAGGGCTCATAACCTGTAGCAACAAAACTGGGGCGACAGCAACGGAGGACACGCAAGCGTACCTTTGATAGCTAGTAGCTGGTTCTTGAACAGTTGAGAGTTTATAGAGAGTAGCAGTTTAGAGAGAACAGATAAACTGTATTGAGCTAAGTGTTAGACACTGAGTTCGTTATTCTACATGGGTGGTCCTACAGGGTATATATACCTGTGGTACATGGTCTGTGCGTAGATAAGTATTATTCTCGCCGATTTCACCATATTCCCATATGTAGAAGGTGCAAGTTTCCATACTCGTAGTTATCTGGAAACATGCCTGCAACGTGCATCAGCATGTGTTAAACACGTGCTTTGCATGTGATAGTTCCGGTCTTAATATGAAGCCGGTCATGTGATCTACCGGTAATCCGGTTGACACTACTCCGAATCACATGTAACTGTGATCTCTGGAAATCTCCAAGATTAGATTAGATAAGATAAGATCATACTTTCTTGTTGACAGGGGCTGCCTCAGATGGGGCCCGAGATCGGGCACGAAGCCTGTCTGTCAAACTGCACTTCATCTTTACCTTGTTGCAGTTTAAGCAAGCCCGACCTGGCTTCACCAAGCACATTTTGTCACCCTTCCGACATCGATCACACCGATCCTCCGGTGGAACAGGGCCAAATCCTACCGGCGCAAGGAATGATGCTTTTGGTTGAGTGGGGTTGACCGGTGGCATATCAGGATCTTCCTCGCTGTCAATGGTAGGTGCAGACTTAATACGTGGCGTGCATCCTCGGGATTTACCTTGTCGGGAAAGAGACCGTCCTCTGGCCTGCTCTCCACTGGCCTGTTCGTTGTCTACATTCCGAGTTGATCAGTGCCTGCCTCCATTGTATCAATGGTACCTCACTTACCCAATTTCCCCCCAGTGATCATGCTCTGTGACTCTCCCTCCACTTCCACTTGCATTTGCACTTCCTTCTCCTTCCCCTTCTTTGACTGTGTGGTCACTCAGGACCGAGACCGGCGTCTCACCATCAGGCCACCACCATCCTGCTTGTCTGCACATTACCTTTATCAGAAAACACATTCGTGTCAATCAAACAGTCATATTGCTTACCAGACATCCCCTGGTTTATGTTACCTTGTGGATCTTCCACTACCTTTGCCTTCTCCTTCCCTTTCTTAGATGGACCAGCCGGCTGGGATCGGGACCGGTGTCCTGCCAACTCTCCACCACTCTCCTCGGTTCCTGCACCTTGGCTCTTCAGAACAGAAATCAATTTGGATTATAAATGTGGTGTGCTCACCTAATTTCCCACTATCCATGTCTTCATTCCTCTCCTTCTCCTTTCCTTTCACCTGTGTTACCAGTGTTGTTGTTGGTGCAGGAGGAACTGGCAGGGCAGGCTCCCGGAGTGAGACAACCCTAAGGGCAAACAACCCAAAGAACTACCACACGAAAGACTCTGAGGAGGATAGGATTAGAGATCTTAGAGCAAAGACCCAAAGAGAGCTCGAATGGAGAGCCTCTGGGTGCTGGATTGCAGCACTATATATACTACACTACACGTGTCCTGTGCGAGGCTATCCATGAGGCTGTATGCTGTATGAGGCTACGCTAATGACGTTGAGGGATACAGCATGCACAGCGCAAGGCTGTGGTCCAGACAGTTCTACGGATAAGATGCACTAGATAAGATACTACGCTACGATAAGATAAGATGTCATCTAATCGCAGATTAGATAAGATAAAAAGTCAGACCGTTACACTACTCCCCCCTTAGGTGCAGGATTCCAGACTGCAAAAGGTGGGTTTGCATTCGGTAAGATTCTCGGGGATCCGAGTAAATAACGAGTCGAAGTCCGACTGCACCATACGAAGCTTGCGAGGAGCAGAAGGGTTCTCCTTATAAAAACGCTCAACTACCAGAGGAGAATTCTTTAAGTTCGACGAGGGTTCCCACGTTCTTTCGTGTTCTTTGTACCCTTTCCAATGTACCAAGTACTGGAGCTGGCGTCGATAAATACGAGACGCTACAATATAGTCCACTTCGTACTCTTCATCACGTTCTTCGGAAACGTGTACCGGACCAGGCCGGGAGACGGGTTGTCCAGGGAGCGGACCTAAATAAGGCTTCACTCGAGATACGTTCACTACCGGGTGAATCCGAAGAGTTTTCGGGAGCTTAAGCTCGACCGCATTCGGGGTTACTCGAGTGACCTCATAAGGGCCGATCCATTTCTCCGTAAGCTTCTTAGAGGCGCGACTTAACATACGAAGATTGTCCGTTGAAAGCCAGACTTGCTGACCAATAGTATAATCCGGGGCAGGATTTCTATGCTTATCTGCCTGAAGCTTCATGTTGCGTTTAGCCTTCTCGGAAGATTCAACGACTTTGTTAAATATGGCAGCGAAGTCCTTAGCCACTGGGGCTACTGTCTGCACTGGTTCTACACCCATGCGCGGGGAATAACTCTGGGTAATTCCGAACGGGGAATCAGTGGTAACCTCTGAGACCGTGTTGTTCCAAACGAACTGAGCAATCTTGATCCACTTGGCCCAATCGTTTTGACGATCGTTAACGTAGGTTCAAAGGTACTGATTAATCTCGCGGTTCAACCGCTCCGTTTGCCTGTCAGTTTGCGGGTGGAAGGCAGTAGACATCTTGCGCTTTATGCCTAAAAGTCTATACAACTCCCCCAGGAAGTTGCTCGCAAAGACCGATCCGCGGTCTGATATTACGGTGCTCGGAAGTCCATGCTGGCACCAAACATGATCTCTAAATAATTCAGCAGTTGACAACGCGGTTTCTTCTTTAGTGCACGGCACAAAGACTGCTTCCTTTGAGAACCGGTCGACGACCACTAGTACATAATTATAACCGAGGGATTCCGGCATCTCGGTAAAGTCCATTGTGACATCAAGCCACGGTCCTTCTGGGACAGGGAGAGGAAGGAGACTTCCAGAAGTCTTTTGATTCGAAACCTTTGACTGTTGGCACTTCTGACAGTGCTTTACGTAGGTTTGAATTTGTTCCTTCATTCCTTTCCAGGTATAGTGCTTCCTGAGCGCATTAAACGTAGCTTTGACACCCTTATGTCCAGCGACAGGTGTGTCATGAAAGTCTGTGATTAGCGACTGGCGCTCTTCGTAAGTCTGATCAGTAACGTCGATCGACTTAATAGATACAGGGTTTAACAAGGTTTGATCCTTGTTATCTTCGGAACTGGAGACGTAATAGTCCGATCACCTACTAAGCGGATCTGCAACGTGCATCTGGGTTCCCTTCTTATAAATTAACGAGTAGTTGAAGCGCGTCATCCACATCTGCCAGCGCGCTTGGCGCTTAGAGAGGTTCTGCGACTTTGTAAAGTACGTTAAATTATGATGGTCCGTATAAATCTCAAAGGCATAAGGAGTGGCCTCGAGATAATGGCGCCAGGCCTCTGTTGCTTTTATAATGGCCAGCATTTCTTTATCGTGAATAGGATAGTTGCGTTCCGGCGGTGTCATAGAGTGCAACATGTACGCTACTGGTCTGAATTCGCCGTCCTCGCACTTAACGGATATCACTCCCCCGACGGCGAACTCAGACGCATCAGTTTCGAGGCGGAATTCGCGGTCCTGGTCGGGGTACTGGAGTACCGGTGCACGAGTAAAAGCAGCCTTCAAGGCTTCAAATGCAGCACGTTCTTTATCACCGAAGTGGAAGACAACGTCCTTACACGTTAAGTCCGTCAATGGCCTAGCCATGATCGCATAGTCCTTAATAAAGCGTCTATAGAAGTTGCCGAGGCCTAGGAATGCTCTAACCTGTTTGACATTCGTTGGCTCAGGCCACTTCAAAATAGCATTAACTTTTTCAGGGTCCATCTTTATTCCATCACGTGAAACTATCATTCCAAGGAAGTCGACTTCAGTGACGCGGAAGCGACACTTCTCAGGTTTGACAAACAAGTCATTATCACGTAAACATTTTAAGACCTCAAGCACGATCCTGTCATGCTTGTCCTGATCGTCCGTATTCGTAAATATCATTAGGTCGTCAATATACACCACGCAGACATCCGACATATCGTGGAAAATCTCGTTCATCATCTTCTGGAATGTCGCGGGTGAATTACACAGACCGAAATACATAACAACGGGCTCAAAAGCCCCTTTGTGCGTTACAAACGCGGCTTTCCACTCGTCGCCTTCCTTGATACGGACATTGTTATATCCCCACCGAAGATCCATCTTCGTGAAGAGTTTACATCCTTTTAGCTTGTCAACAAGCTGACTGATCAAGGGCAGCGGATAGTTATTTTTAATGGTCCACTCATTTAAATAACGATAGTCCTGAACCATGCGCTTCTTGCCGTCTTTTTTGGGGACAAAGAAGACAGGGGAAGTCTGAGGAGAGATGGACGGGCGAATATATCCTTTCGCGAGCTGATCGTCAACAAAGTCCTCAACTTCTTTCTGTTCGTCCACCGACAGGGGTATCAAACGCCCTTTCTTAGGTGGGAAGTCCTCCCTGAGGTCTATGCCATGGTCCCATGGCTTTCTAAGCAGCATGCGTTCCGACGACTTCTTCGAGAAGACATCTAAATACTCCCAGTATTCTCGGGGCACAAGCTTCTGGGCCTCTTCGAGGGTTGTCTCATCAATAGCGACCTTTGACTCGTGGGCCTTTAAAGCCTGATCCCAAGTTTCCTGAGATTTGTTCTGACATAATAATTTAGCGAAGCGTGTCTCCAAGAGTGACTTGCACTCGGGTGGACACCTAGTTAAATTAACTTGGCCGGTTACCCAATCAATATCGGGATTATGCTTTCTAAGCCAGGTGTGACTGAGGATAAGGGGAACCTTTCCAAGGCAGGTGACTGCACACCAAAGCTTTTCGGCATGTTTCCCAATACCAACTGTAAGTAATACATAATGCGTGATATCGCCTTCCTGGTTCCTGGTGCCATCTACGTTAAGCACCGGAACAGGCTTTACCAGCTTAGATAACTGCAAGCGCCTATCAAGAGCCCAGCTCTTGTCAACAAAACAACCAGTAGCGCCACTGTCTAGCAGGGCGTCTACCTCAATAACGTTAAGGGGTCCACGAATGCGGACCGGTACCGTCACTTCACGCTCCAAGGTGAAGGTCCTTCGTAAGTCCAAGAAAGAAACTTCTTTGGTTCCGGCGGGGCTTTCCGGTTCCTCAGATGCCAAAGGGGAAGAAAGGGAATTAACCGGCAGGGAATTAAGCACACACGATTTAACCTCCGGTGCCGAGCCCTTTGCAGGGACTCCCTTAGAGGGTGTAATAGATACAGATGAGTCACTATAGTCCACAGTATCTACAGACAGAACAGAGTACTTGTTGAAAGAAACGGAAACAGGAGAAGGTACAGAAACACATTTTTTATGCTGTTTTTCTATTTTTGTACGGAGGCGAGAGATGCGGTACTTATAAATATCCTGTGCTTCCGGAGACTTAGCACAAGAAAGACGATAGTCCAAGATTCTTACAGCAGAGTCCAAAACAGATTCGAGAGCGAGGATGCCCGTTGTGTCCTCACTCTCTAATCTTTTAAATTCTTGAAATAGTCCCTCATTTCGGAGAAGGACATGCCGCGAACAGCGTTGATGCGTTCGTCGTCTGGTTCGGCCTGTGCGGCCCGGGTCTGCTGGGGTTGCCCTCGACGTGGGCGACGCGGCTGGCTACATTCGCGAGCGATGTGGCCAAAACCCTGGCAGTTGTAGCATTGGAGCCCTTTACTCCTTTGCTGGTTTTGCTGCTGAGCAGCACCGATATCCATTGGGGCGCCAGCGCCCAGAGTGACTCCGTAAGACGAGGAGGGGGTCCCCTGTTGATAATAGCGGGCACTGCCCTGCGTATTAATCAAGAAGAGCTCCTGGGCTCTTCCAATGGTTCGGACCGAGGCGGACAGCTCGGGGTACGTCGCTCGGGCTTTGCCAAGCAAGTATACCTGCTGGAGGACCTGCCTCTGCACTCCTCTTTCCAACAAGTCCCTAGCGTAAGCATCGGGACAGCCACTCTCTACCCTCAGCAACTCGAAGGCTGCGAGGAACTCATCTACTCGCTGACGAGGTCCTTGGCGCAACTTCAACAGCTGAGACCTAGCCCAGTCTGCGTTGTTGCCAGGCACGAAATAACCAGTAATTTCGGCCTGTAACTCGTCCCAAGTGGGGTAATCAACCCCTGGACCCATATAGTAGTCCAGTTTGGCCTGGGCCCAACGCCCAGCTTTAGGTCCTTCGAACCTAGAGAGCACGGCGGCCATTATCTCGCTATTCCTGACGAGGACGCCGCTTCTCTGGTTCATGAGAACCCACAACTTCATTTTGCTCCACCATACTCTGAAATTCTGGGGGGAGCCATCATAGTTCCCAGGTTCAGCGACAATCTTTTTAGCGGACCGAGGTGCCGCCGGTGGTGCGCCAGGTGCGCCGGGTGCCGCGGGTGCGACGGGAGTAACGGGTAACAGGCCCTGCTGCGCATTGGCAAGGGCCTGGATGGCGTTCTGGAGGTCGAGTTGACCCTGCGCGAACTGAAGGAAAAGATTCTGGATGGCGTCTTGCTGATCCATTGCTTAATACGGGTGAAAGCGCGAATACGGGGCGCTTCGGGGACGTGCGGGGTAAAGGTGGGAAGCTTGAAACGTACGGCGGCACGCGAGCGGGAGACCGGGGTCTGCTTCGACGTAGAGGCGGGGGTTGTCGAGAAAGAGGTCGGCGAGGTCTTCGACGTCCCTGGAGTAGCGTGTGAAGGAGAGGTACGTCTGCTCGATCCTTTGGAAGTCTGCTTCTCTGGCAGCTTCCTGAGCGGGCGTAAGAGGAAGGGGGTAACGGGTATTGTAGGTGACTGTCAGGCGACCTGCCTGACTAAAGGAGTACTCGTAGGGATGTATGGTGACTAACGGTAAAGTGACGTAGGAGTAAAATTATTTCTGGGACTAGATCCCCACAGGTGTTCCAACGAACTAAGCGTAAGCTTCTGTTCGCCTGTCGCGCTCGCCAGGTCAGGGCAGTGGCACAGCTATGCAGAAACAAACGGCCACTGGCTGCAGATCACGGGTCTACCTCTCCACGGACAGAGGAACTACGGATAACTATGGCTCAATCTCCTTGCGGGTGCGAACCGCGCTTGAACGGGAGCCGCCCTACAGACACCAGGCACGACCCTGGGCTGGTGTACGATACGTGCAGGTACTAGTACTAAAAACTCCCAAACCCAAGTGGGCTACAGGGAATGGCACTAAAGGCTGGCCGTGTACGAACGTGAACGGTGTGAAAGAAAGCTCCTTAACCCTGGAGTCCGGGTATAGTCGCTCTATAAGGCTGAGCAAGTGCGTGGTAGACAAAGTGGTGAATGGGTAGATTCGAGCTCTAGTGAGACAACCCTAAGGGCAAACAACCCAAAGAACTACCACACGAAAGACTCTGAGGAGGATAGGATTAGAGATCTTAGAGCAAAGACCCAAAGAGAGCTCGAATGGAGAGCCTCTGGGTGCTGGATTGCAGCACTATATATACTACACTACACATGTCCTGTGCGAGGCTATCCATGAGGCTGTATGCTGTACGAGGCTACGCTAATGACGTTGAGGGATACAGCATGCACAGTGCGAGGCTGTGGTCCAGACAGTTCTACGGATAAGATGCACTAGATAAGATACTACGCTACGATAAGATAAGATGTCATCTAATCGCAGATTAGATAAGATAAAAAGTCAGACCGTTACACGGAGATTGTACCATGGGTGATCCTCAATGTCTTTGTCCTTTGCCCGACGGATGTGCTCCCAAGGTGGCCATTTCTTCGCCTCAAGAAGTGAGTCGGGGCTCACCATGAAGGCATCGGCTGCGATGACATGGATTGGGATGGCAAAGCCGGCCGGCAACTGATCTACAATGGCAGTGACCTCTTTCTGTGGGATTGATGGGTACAGATATCAAACTATGTACTAATAACTCACCAGCCTATCCCACACAACCTGTGTGGTTTCCTTCCAGTATTCCATAGTGCTATTATATTTGAGACCATCGGTATATTGCCGTATGACCTTGGCTGCCTGGGTAACAATCACCTTCGCATGGTCCTCACCAGTGCCAATGGAGGAGGTTAAGGCGTTGGCTTGTGATCACATGGATAAAGGTTTTGCAGTTGAATGCAATGGGATTCAATGGGAGTGAATGTGGTGGAGGAAAGGCAAGGGAAATATGCTGGTATGGACACTATATATTGTTGAAAATGATTACATAACATATTCCCATGTATAGTGCACAATGGTCCAATACAAATTATGATATGCAGACAAAGATCAATAACCGGTGTGAGTCAAAGTGTGGATTTGGGTCAGAGAAATAACCCAAACACAACACCAACAAAGGACTACGAAAATGTGTGAGTGGTGGTTTACCTCCGCAGTGCCCAGAGAGGATGTGCTGAGGAGGGGGAGAGGGGATTTACACCAACAGGGTGATGCAGACAAAGATGCAGGATACTCCTGGGGTACAGGAGCAATAGATGACGAAGGGGATAGGTGTCTGGACTCTTCCTATAGCCTAGGAAGTGTCAAAGCGGGGATTGGGGTGACTGAGAGAGAAATAGCGATACTA
>Ga0307516_10002961_pt1 | contig 22239 bp, 31 predicted proteins | sample 19_EM_MG_FD_203310 | JGI IMG/M metagenome (GOLD analysis project Ga0307516, IMG submission 203310) | Populus trichocarpa ectomycorrhiza microbial communities from riparian zone in the Pacific Northwest, United States - 19_EM | ecosystem: Host-associated > Plants > Roots > Unclassified | place... | reverse complement strand
ACGCGCGTCAAAAACAGCGGCGATGGATGTGATGCTGGGTGCTTGTGCTGGAAACGCGAAGTGTGGTAGTAGCATATATAGATGTACATTAGATATAGAGAATAGAACTGGACTGAGTCACTATGCCTGGAACCCGCTGCGTGTTTGTGAATGCGACGCCAGTATTTGCTGCGATGTTCCATGCCTTGACAGCCAGCGTAACCACGGTGCCATGACACGTGTCGTCCGGATGCCATTTGCCCTGACATGGCTGCGTCCCGAAGGAAAATGCCCTGACACGGTTGCGTCCAGAAGGAAAATGCCCTGACACGGCTGCGTCCAGAAGGAAAATGCCCTGACACCGTGCGTCCAGAAGGAAAATGCCTGAGACCGTGCGTCCAGAAGGAAAATGCCCTGACACCGTGCGTCCAGAACGAAAATGCCCTGCCACGCTCCGTCCGGTCAGCAGATGCCGTGGTGAGCTGCGTCTGGGCGTATGGTGCCGTGGCGAGCTGCATCCGAATTCACATTGCCTGTGCATTTTGCGTTGGGAGCAGTATGTGCGCTGTCAGGGTGCGTCCAGAGTGTCCCCAGCGCCTGGTGCGTCAGGACATAGCCTGTGCGTCCGGACGCACATTTTTTTTCCTGATGTGGCCGCAATTCCACCCCTTCTTTCTTCTCCTTTTATCATACACGCCATCATCGTACTCGTCCCATCTTACTTGCTATCATCCATGCTACTGGCAACCTCCTCACCACCATCCTCATCGTCATCGTGCTCGTCGCGTCGTATTGTACAACTTCCCACTGTCTGTTGGTCTGACAGCTGCACTAACAATCTCACGAAGCTCGTAGATCTTCTCGACGCATCTTACTTGCTATCATCCACGCTGCCGGCATCCTCATCGACATCATACTTGTCGCGTCTTACTTGCTATCATCCACCCTGCTGGCATCCTCATCGACATCGTACTTGTTGCGTCTTACTTGCTATCATCCACGCCGCTGGCATCCTCACTGCCATCCTTATTGACATCATACTTGTCGCGTCATTATGTACAACTTCCCACTGTTGGTCCCTCGGAGAGCTGCGCTAACAATTCACGAAGCTCTTCGATCTTCTCGCCGCGTCTTACTTGCTATCATCCACGCTGCCGGCATCCTCATCCACATCGTACTTGTCGCATCTTACTTGCTATCATCCACGCCACTGACATCCTCATCGACATCGTACTTGTCATGTCTTACTTGCTATCATCCACGCCACTGGCATGCTCACCGCCATCCTCATTGACATCGTACTCGTCACGTCGTATTATACAACTTCCCACTGTCTGTCCCTCTGAGAGCAGTGCTAACAATTCATGAAGCTCATCGATCTTCTCGCCGCGTCTTACTTGCTATCATCCATGCCACCAGTATCCTCACCACCATCCTCATTGACATCATACTCGTCGCGTCTTACTCGTTATTGTCCTTGCGGCCTGCATTCTCGTTGGTATCCACTTAATTGATGTCGTTCTCATTGCTTCGTGTCTCATCCGGAAAACTGCCTTTGTTACTGTCACGCAGAGCGATGCCATCTACATGACGTGGTATATTGATGTACATTAGATGTAATGAATAGAACTGGTTTGAGTCACAATGCCTGGAACCAAATGGGTGTTTGATAGTCTTTGCTGCAATGTACCATGCCCTGACAGTCGTGTATGATACCACCATAACCGCTCTATTACCTATGTGTGGTGCGCCATCGTACACCTCGTCTGGATCCCATTTGCCTTGACACTCTGCGTCTGTAAGACGCGCTGCATCCAGAAGGTAAATGCCGTGACACTCTGTGTCCAGAAGGCAAATACTCTGACACTCCTCCTCCGGAAGGCAGATGCCGTGGCACGCGTAGTCTGGCCGACATTTGCCTTGACACTCTGCGTCCAGAAGAAATTTGTCTTGACACTCTGCGTCTAGTAGGTAAATGCCCTGACACTCCTCGTCTGGAAGGCAGATGCCATAGCACGCGTCGTCCTGATGACATTTGCATTGACACTCTACATCTGGAAGAAATTTGCCTTGACACTGTGCGTCTAGTAGGCAAATGCCCAGACACTCCTGGTCTGGAAGGCAGATGCCCTGGCTCGCATCATCTGGACGACATTTGACTTGACACCCTGCATCCGGAAGACACGTGCTGTGTCCAGAAGGTAGATGTCGTGGCGCGCATCATCCATAGGACCTTTGCCTTGACACGCTGCGTCCGGAAGAAATTTGCCTTGACACTCTGCGTCTAGTAGGCAAATGCCCTGACACTTCTCGTCTGGAAGGCAGATGCCATGGCATGCGTCGTCCTGACGACAATTACATTGACAGTCTGCATCTGGAAGAAATTTGCCTTGACACTGTGCGTCTAGTAGGCAAATGCCCTGACACTCCTCGTCTGGAAGGGAAATGCCCTGACACTCCTCGTCCAGAAGGCATATGCCCTGGCTCGCATCGTCTACACGACATTTGCCTTGACACCCTGCGTCCGGAAGACACGCGCTGCATCCAGAATGCAGATGCCATGGCGCGTGTCGTCCGTAGGACCTTTGCATTGACATGCTGCGTCCGGAAGAAATTTGCCTTGACACTCTGCGTCCGGTAGAAATTTACGTTGACACTCTGCGTCTAGTAGGTAAATGCCCTGACACTCCTCGTCCAGAAGGCAGGTGCCGTTGAGTGCGTCATCCAGACGACATTTGCCTTGACACCCTGCGTCCGGAAGACATGGGCTGCTTCCAGAAGGCAGATGCCATAGCGCACGTCGTCCGTAAGACCTTTACCTTGACACGCTGCATCCGGAAGAAATTTGCCTTGACACTCTGCATCCAGTAGGCAAATGCCCTGACACTCCTCGTCCGGAAGACAGATGCCGTGGCACGCATCGTCTGGGCGCAGACTATCTTGCCAGGTTGTGTCCCGAGCGTCTAGACATTTCAGACACGTATATAGCGTCCGGACACAGCCCCTGCATCCGGACGCAGAATTTTTTTCCTGATGTAGGCTCTTCTACTGTCCCATCACTGATCATTGGTGTATGGACAGTATTACCTTTTTCAATGATATCGAAGGTGTGATTCTCAACCAATGCCTGCCATTCTTGGTACCTGGCTTCCTTCCATTGTCTTGCTTGCGGACTTCGTAATGCAGCTTTGTAGGTGAGTGGTTCACTCTTGTTTTTGCACTCGACAGTGATAGGCTCAATGATTGATTCACTCTCGTTCTCGCACTTGACGGTGGTAGGCTGAATGATTGGTTCAATTTCGGCTTCGTCTTCAGATATCTCAGCGATCCCGAGCAGCAGAAAGACTGAGGCAAGACATTCCGAAGATGTCACATCACCCCCTTCTTCGTAAGCCTTGCTCATAATCGCTTTATTGGTTTCAAGACGTACCTTGCTGTGTGTCCGTGCAGAAACATATTCATTCTTGTCTGCCATTTCAATCAGTCTTGTTCTCAATCATATGGAATCCACATCACCAGCTCTCGCTTTTCTGCAAGATATTTCTTGACTTCTTCTGCCCAGCATTCGCTGATTTCAGCAGGTATCTGCCCAGTATATTCGCTGAATTCAGCACACTGCCCAGCATTCGCTGAAGTCAGCAGTCTTTTGCCCAGCATTCGCTGAATTCAGCAGGTATCTGCCCAGCATATTCGCTGAATTCGGCACGCTGCCCAGCGTTTGCTGAATTCAGCTGTCTTCTGCCCAACATTCGCTGAATTCAGCAGGTATCTGCCCAGCATTCACTGAATTCAGCAGGTATAACACATATCGCCTAGCCGCTCATAGAGCGATTTCACTGCATGATGAAAGAATTGGATATTTATTACTTACTGGTATTCTCTAGACCATGTGCGTCATTCATTTCATTGGTCTCGTCCTGCGCTCTGTCGGTCTGTGCTTTATTGGTCTGCACTTCTTCGGTCTGCACTTCATCGGTGGTGTCCAGAAACTCAATAGCTTCCGTCTGCTCTTCCGTGTGTGCGTTTTCTTCTTCATCAAACACCACACTTGAGCATTCCACTGCTCGCCCGGTTCTTCCCAATTTGAAATCCCAAATTTTCCAGATTTTCGTGGTGTTATGAACATATCCCAGCATCATGCACATACTGGAGCGGTTTCCAAATTTCTTCTCCGTTCTCTGAGCGGGTGGAATATGTTTGTATGCTCTGCATCCGAATCGTCTTAAGTGTCTGATTTTCGGAATGGTGCCATAGAATGCTTCGTATGGTGACCGGTTGTCCGTCAGACTCGATGTAGGTGATCTTCGATGCAGGTAGCATGCCGTCCTGATGGCTTCTGGCCAAAATATTATCAGCACATTTGCATCCAACATCATACTTCCTGCCTTCACATTCAGTGTCCAGATCATCCGATCGGCCGTTCCGTTCTTGTGTTGGGTGTACGGGTGGGACGGTTCAAACGTAATTCCTTTTTCTCCCAGTAAACCTAGGAATATCGAGTTGTTGCATTCTCCGGATCCATTGTCACTTCGGAAACATTTGATGTTGTCACAAATCTCGTGCCGCAGGCTCGTAAGCGCTGCTGCCGGGGCCGCCGTCACCCTTGCCGCCCTGTGGCTTGCCCTCATCACCACTGTCGCAGCCACAGTCATCCTCTGCGCCTAGACGCCTCGCCCGATCATATCACTCTGGTAGCGATATCCCTCAACACCCAACTCGACCACGGGCCGGTCCAGGTCTTTCCCCTTTGTCTCCCATTGATTAAGCTTGCGCGTCTTTCTCCTTTATCGTTATGTATGTGTTTCCCCTTGATTATGTCTGCGCGTCGTTCCTCTGTTGCCGTTACTACTTGCGCACCCTTTCTCCTGTCTTCTTACGTATATTGTTTCCTTTTGATTATACTTGCGCGTCCTTCTTCTCTTTCTGTACTGTTCTTGCTTGCGTGTCCTTTCTCCTGTTGCCATGAGTAGAGTGGTGGCCGCGCGGCGGCCAAGTACAATCATGTGTTTCCTTGGGTGCGACGATTGACTCATGATGTGATATGAAGGAACTGTGTCAGTCTTGCAGGCAAGCTGTGATTCCACAGAGGAAAGGAAAAATATAAAGGGAGGAGTGCGGTAGCTAGTCTGGAGATTCTTCTCCACATAATCTATTATCTCTCTCTACAGACCTATCTCTCTACATCTGTGACCCGGCGCTGCGACCACCACCTGTAAGAACCTATTAGAGATTAAGGTGAAGTCAGATACCGCCACAGGGAAGTCGAATACTGTAACGAGACCATGCCAGGCATGCAGAGATTAGGGTGAAGTCGGATACCACCACAGGGAAGTCGAATACCGTAACGAGACCACGCCAGGCATGCAGAGATTAGGGCGAAGTCGGATACCGCCACAGTGAAGTCGAATACCGCAACGAGACCACGCCAGGCGTTCAGAGATTAGGCCGAAGTCGGATACCGCCACAGCGAAGTCGAATCCCACAACGAGACCACGCCAGGTGAGCAGCGATTAGGGCGAAGTCGGATACCGCCACAGCGAAGTCGAATACCGCAACGAGACCACACTGGGTGTGCAGAGATTAGGGCGAAGTCGGATACCACCACAGTGAGACTACCGGACCTCCTATATTGTCTGTCGAGCTGCACGGACTAGGGAGACTGGATCTTGACACTAGATTGCGTCTCCCAATTGACACCTGACGTGGGAAAAGAAAAGACATAGTGGAGTCCCCAGACAAAAATACCGAGGACCCCCTCAACCTCCGAGAATTTAGGGAAGTCCCTGATGATCAGCGAGCCTTAAGTCCTGTAACTCCGGAACCAAAAATGAGACCGCAGACACCCAAATCACCAGAACAACCCAGAAGAATGGCGAAAGGACTAGGCATAGAGGGAACGGGACCCCACCTGTTGACAACAGAAATACTACAAACACTTTTAGCAGCATGCAACAGACCACCGCAGAATAGCTACCCAAAGCTCCGAGACCCAGATCCTTTCGAAGGGGACAAAGAAAAGTTTAAAACATTCTTGGCCCAATGCGAGTTAAAATTCTGAACAGAAGGAAACCGATTCGATGATGATGAGGAAAAAACGGGATACGCATCATCCTTACTCCGCGGTGTGGCATGGACCTGGGTGGAAACCTTCCTGAATCAGGACGGAGGAATCAACTTAACATGGGAAGCGCTGAAGACTAACATGAAGCATGATTTTGGCCAAGTAGATGCAGAAGAAATAGCATTCAAGAAATTCCAGAAGATCTAGCAGGGCAACCGAACGGCAGCAACTTACTAGGCAGAGTTCCAGCGACTCAAAGCAGATCTCCCATACGAGGACAATATATGCATTGCACGATTCTGAGATGGGTTGCACCCTGAGGTAAAACGACACCTGGTCATGAGCAAAGCATCCGTCACCGTCCTGGTAGACAATGCCACTACAGCCATCAAAACAGACAGCCGTCTATGCAACCTAGAAGTGATAAACCGGCGACCAACGACTAACCCCGAAGTACGGTTCCACATCTCCACAAAAGAATCGGTGCCAACACCTCCAGGAGACCCAATGGACCTCGATGCCACCCGACGATTCAAATTCGCACGGAGACCCCCATACAGGGGTGGCAGACGAACAAGCACCGATAAGTGTTACAACTGCGGAAAGAAGGGGCATTTCTCGAGGAAATGCCCCCAGCCAAAGAAGGTACGAATCCCATGGAAAAGGTCATACTGAGCCGCAGAAGCCACCTACGAAGAACCAGAAGAAGAGCCAATCACCTACAGCCCCGAACTGGCGGGAAATGGCAGCCCTCAGGAGTAGGCCCCAGCAACGGCCACCCGAGGGAAAGACAAGTTGCACAAGGAATACGGACTAAGAAGGAAGAACCACCATTTGTCGTATCCAGCACCGGAAAGTACGACTGAGAAGAGAAATTGATCATCAGGATATGCATACAAGGGGAAGACGGCAACGAACACAAGACCACCGCCCTAGTCGACTGCGGGGCATCAGAGAACTTCATAGATAGAGCATATGCAGAAGACAATCATATTCCAACACAAGAGAAGACAGTACTAAGAAGAGTCCTAACAGTCGATGGGGGGGAAGTTGCCGGCGGGCCGGTAACTCATGACGCCCAGGTATGAATGGTAATCAACCACCATGAGGAAGAGATCCGATTACACTGCATCACTATCGGAAACGCACCCATCATCCTCGGAATGCCATGGCCAAAACTCCACGACCCAACAAACGGATGGAAAAACCATACACTGAAGTTCCACTCCGATAGATGTGCGGAAAAATGCCTAACGACCTCCCCACAAGCCACCAGCGTCACAGAAGGAAGAGCAATCGACCAATATTACTGGAAGACACCAGAGGAAGCAGAACCCGACCCGTAGGAGGTTTGTCAAACGGTGATAGACAAAATCAAGGAAACCAGCAAGGACAGCAAAGGAAGAATCCCGGAAGAATATCAAGACTTTCTCGAGATCTTTACAAGTATCAAGCCAACCGCCCCCCCACCTCATCGGGACCAGGACCACCATATTCCACTACTGGAAGGAAAAATGCTGCCATATGAGCCCCTACGACCGCTCAACGAAGAAAAAATGCACGCCCTCAGAGAATACATCGAAGTCAATGAAGAGCGAGGATGGATCCAAGCTTCAACTTCACTGGCAGGGGCGCCCATCCATTTCGTGAAAAAGAAAGATGGAGGTTTACGACTCTGTGTAGACTACAGGCAGTTAAACGAAATCACAGTCAAGGACTGGACACCATTGCCACTGATCGGCGAATCACTGGACCAGCTGTCAAATGCCACGATCTACACCAAACTGGATATCAAGGATACATACTACAACCTCCGAATTGCAGAAGGAGACGAATGGAAGACAGCGTTCTGAACTCGGTATGGGCTGTACGAGTACTGCGTTATGCCATTCGGACTCACAAATGCCCCAGACTCCTTCCAGCGATAGATGAACGAGATTTTGAGCGAATATCTGGACATCTTCTGTGTGGCGTATCTGGACGATATCCTGGTCTTCTCGCAAACACTGGAAGAGCACAGACGCCACGTACGAGCTATTCTGACACGAGTCCGAGACACAGGACTCACACTGAAGGCGTCAAAATGCGAATTCCATACCACGGAAACCAAGTACCTGGGATATGTGATATCACCAAAAGGCCTGCGCATAGACGAAGAGAAAATCCGAACAATCAAAGAATGGAAGGAACCCATCACCGTCAAGGGGATCCAAAGCTTCTTGGGATTTGCCAACTTCTACAGACGCTTTATCAAGGACTACAGCAAAATTACCGCTCCGCTCACGTCGTTAATCAGAAAAGAGAAAAAATAGGAATGGAATGACGAGCAGCAAACAGCATTTGAGACGCTTAGAACAGCGATGATAACAGAACTGATCCTACAACACTTCGATCCGGAGAAACCGGTCACCATCGAGACAGATGCTTCGGACTACACCATAGGAGCCATATGCTCACAACCTGACAAGAAAGGGATCCTGCACCCGGTAGCATACTACTCACGAAAATTGAAGGATCCGGAACGAAACTATGATATCCACGACAAGGAACTTCTGGCGATAGTAGACGCACTACGGAAATAGGATACCTATTGCAAGACAACAGGCCCAAAAATCACGATCCTGACAGACCACAAAAACCTTGAGTACTGGAAAACGAAACGCGACCTAAATCTGCGACAAGCCCAGTGAGGTGAACGACTGGCAAACTACGATTTCATAATCAAATACCGACCAGGGAAGCTAGCGGGAAAGTCTGACATCCTCTCTAGAGAGTCAGCAGACTCTCCCTGGGAAGGGGATATGAAGCATCGACAGAATCACAGGTGAGTTCTCTTGCCAGAAGAAAATTTCGAAACACTACAAGCGCTCCAGGTTAATATGACGGAAACAATGAAACTCCAGATAGATAAGGAACTCCTGAGCGAAATACGAGAACAAAGTGCCAAGGATAAGGAAGTCCGAGAAATCCTGAGGAAAAAGGCGAGTGGGAACACGCGCGACGGGAAGATCGCACTACGAGTATGCGATGAAAAGGAAGGGGTACTAATATACGACCGCCTAATATGGATCGCTGACAACGATGAACTACGACTGCGGATATTAAGAGACCACCACGACGCACAGGCTGCGGGAGATCCAGGGCGAGCAAGGACCCTGGAACTTGTTAGCCGAACTTTCTACTGGCCACAACAATGCAAATACGTACACCGGTACGTGGACCACTGTGATGCCTGCCGCCGCATCAAGCCAATTCGACACGCACCATTCGGATTGCTCAAGCTATTAGATCTGCCCCATCGACCTTGGGATATGATAACAATGGATTTCATTACCACGCTACCAACCAGCATTGGACAAGAAGCACTATGGGTAATCATCGATCGGCTGACCAAAATGGGACACTTCATCGCGTGCAAAGGCACGATGAGACCAGAAGACCTGGCGGACCACTTTATTCAGCAGGTCATCCGATGCCACGGGCTGCCACCAAGCATTGTATCGGACAGAGGATCGCTATTTACCTCCGACTTCTGGAAACGTGTAACCAAAGCACTCAGAATATCACGAAACCTCAGCATGGCATTTCATCCGAAGATAGACGGACAAACGGAACGAGTCAATGCCGTCCTCAAACAATACCTACGAGCATACTGCAATTACCAGCAGGACGATTGGGAAAAACTGTTACCAATTGCCGAATTCTGCTACAACAATATGCAGGCGGGAAGCATGAAGGTAACACCCTTCTTTGCCAACTACGGATATCACCCCAGGTTCCTCCCGGATCTCAGGGCACAAAACGAGGAAACACCAGAAGTCTCAGAATATGCCGTGGCACTTGAGAGGCTTCACGAGGAACTCAGAGCGGAGATGAAGGAGGCACAAATGGCTCAGACGGAACAGGCCAACAAGGCAAGACACCCCGATCCCGTCATGGAACCGGGTGACAGAGTCTGGTTGAAGAGAAAGAACATCCGAACAACGCGACTATCGAACAAATTGGACCCTACACCATACTAGAGAAAGTTGGCTCGCGCGCATATAAGCTGGACCTGCCCGCCTCTGTCAAACTGCACCCAGTCTTCCACATCAGCCTCTTAGAACCCACAGCCATCACCGAGCCCATACCAGGACACCACCAGCCACCACCACCACCCGTGATCATAGAAGAACAACAAGAGTGGGAAGTGGAACAGATCCTCGACTCACAACAACACCGGAGCAAGGTACAATATCGAGTCAAGTGGACCGGTTTCCACGACACAGACAAAACCTGGTACCCAGCCAAAAACTTCGAAAACTCACCTGAGATTACACGCAAATTCCACGAGGAATATCCCGAAAAACCCGGCCCCACCGCTCCCAATTAGGATGTCCACCACCGCCACTGTCGACATGAACAAAGGCTGGACCTTCACCAATGTCGAGCAAACCGACCCCGAACTTCCCATGATGACCGATAACAATGACAACTGGGGCCTCCCCGCCAACGCCACCACCACGGACGGATGGAATGCCCCGCTGCCAGCACCCTCCCCTCCACTGTCCGCTGTAGGACAACCCAGCGCCAATGACCATGCCTCCCTACACTGGACCGCCTGCTACAACGACTACTGTGGCGCTCACCACCAGATGACAGATGACAACTACTACCCACAACGAGTGAATGACCGCCGCCAGCGCACCCACCAGCCCTGCAGCTGTCCCCACGCCCATCCCTTCGAATTAGCAGAAGTAATCCACAACCGACACCTGAACCTGCGCAAAGGATGTGCGGACTGGCAGAAGGGGAAGCGGGTCTGCCCCGATTGCCGGTTCCTAGTGAACATGGAAGACCACCACCAACGCTACCAGACCACGGCACAACGAACCCCCTTGGCCGACGTCATGCCAGCCTCGGAAGATCAGGAACTCCCAGGCCCAATCGAAGAAAATCAGGAACCCCACTCCGCCGCCACGGCTGCCAGCACCACTCCCCAAGACGAGTAACTTGCGCTGTTGGGGGAAATCGTCACCATGATACATCAAACCACAACTGGGGACGCCCGCCGCAACCACGTGGTACACCGGACACTCGCCCAACGCATGAACGAACTACACGATGCCGATCAGCAACAACTCAAGGGAATGACCCGGGTCCTGGCAGAAATCGTAACAGAGCAACAACGACTGAATGCACAACTCCAAGCCCGGCTGTAGGGGAGCCAGGCTGTATGCATCTACCGCACCCCCATCTGCCGCCATACCGCGCCTACCCGACATGACCTCGCTGGAGCTTCGGTCTGGACAGGGGACGTACTGTCATGAATCTCGCGCGGCAGGCTCGTAAGCGCCATTGCTGGGGCCGCCGTCACCCTTGCCGCCCTGTGGCTTGCCCTTATCACCGCTGCCGCAGCCACAGTCATCCTCTACGCCTAGATGCCTTGCCCGATCATATCGCTCTGGTAGCGATATCCCTCAATGCCCTACCCGACTGCCGGTCGGTCCAGGTCTTTCCCCTTTGTCTCCAGTTGATTAAGCTTGCGTGTCTTTCTCCTTTATCGTTACGTATATGTTTCCCCTTGATTATGTCCGCGCGTCGTTCCTCTGTTGCCGTTACTACTTGTGCGTCCTTTCGCCTGTCTTCTTACGTATGTTGTTTCCTTTTGATTATGCTTGCGCGTCCTTCTTCTCTTTCTGTACTGTTCTTGCTTGCGTGTCCTTTCTCCTGTTGCCGCGAGTAGAGTCGTAGCCGCACAGCGGCCCAGTGCGATCATGTGTTTCCTTGGACGCGACGATTGAGTCATGATGTGGTATGAAGGAACTGTGTCAGTCTTGTGGGCAAGCTGTAATTCCACAGAGGAAAGGAAAAATATAAAAGGAGGAGCGCGGTAGCTAGTCTGGAGATTCTTCTCCACGCAATCTATTATCTCTCTCCACAAACCTATCTCTCTACATCCGTGACCTGGCGCTGCGACCACCACCTGTAAGAACCTATTAGAGATTAAGGCGAAGTCAGATACCGCCACAGTGAAGTTGAATACCGCAACGAGACCATGCCAGGCGTGCAGAGATTAGGGTGAAGTCAGATACTGCCAGCAAATTCGAATACTGCAACGAGACCACGCCAGACGTGCAGAGATTAGGGCGAAGTCAGATACCGCCACAGCGAAGTCGAATACCGCAACGAGACCATGCCAGGCGTGCAGGGATTAGGGCGAAGTTGGATACTGCCACAGCGAAGTCGAATCCCGCAACAAGACCACGCCAGGCGTGCAGCGATTAGGGCGAAATCGGATACTGCCACAGCGAAGTCGAATACCGCAACGAGACCATGCCGGCCGTGCAGAGATTAGGGTGTAGTCGGATACCGCCACCGTGAGACTACTGGACCTCCTACGTTGCCTGTCGAGCTGCACGGACTAGGGAGACATGATCTTGACAGATGTAGAATCCCTGTGTTTCCACCCAGGCTTGATAATGTTGAAACTTGGCCGATATTTCTTCCGCGGTTTTTGTGATCAGAAAGTACACCTCTGTGTATCTTGTACAGTCATCAATATAGATGATGTAATATTGGGTGCCTCCGATACTGTACTTTATAGGCCCGCAGAGATCTGAGTGTACAAGCGCAAATGGCGTTGAGGACCGAGATGCCTTAGTGCGTACAATATGTTGTTGTTGCTTTGCATGAACACATGTCCGACACAATCCAGGTGTTTCCCAGTAAGGACTCGTGTCCATACTATCTGTCACTGGCTCTGCATCCATAGGATCCATCACCAGCTGCACATCCCGAGAATGGGTAATGCGCTTGACCGAAGACTTCAATGAATCCATAATGCGTTCTCCTGAGTATTCCAGTAGTCGTCTCAAGTCTTGATGATTAAGGTGTGCGAGATGTCGATGCCACATGTTTATTGAGTGGGAATGTGAAGCTGTTCCTAGCATCTTTATTTCGGAGATATGTGCTGATCCATCTGTTGATAGTATGTATAGGCCGTCTTCAAGGTTGGTGTCAAGAACTTTTTGTCCTTTTGCATTGGCAATCGAGCATATCCCTGATCGGAATGTTGTTGTGTATCCATGTGAGTCGAGTTGTCCTACTGATAGGAGAGATATTCAGAATTCAGGAATGAAGAATGCCTTAATATCCACTCCTCCCAGACGTACAGTTCCTTTCTTCTTTGCTTGTACTTCATGATTATCTCCCAACTTGATGATAATATTCGTTTCCTTAACTGAGTTCTTCCGGAAATCTCGAAGATTGTTGCCGTAATTGTGAGATGCTCCGGAATCGATTACCCAGGTCCTTGTTGTTATTGCCGATCGATATGACGCCACCATTACCTCTGAGCTGAGGGAGGTAGCCCCCGCAAGTTATTGCTGGTTACCAGAGGTATTGTGAGTGCGTCTGTTTCCTTCACGTCTGTCACGTCCGCTTCCTTCGCATCCGTCGCGTCCATTTCCTTCGCGTCCGTCACGTCCGTCACGTCCGTTTCCTTTGCTGTTTCGTATGGCCTGTCCTTTTCTTCTAGCAGGGCAGTCATTCTTCATATGTCCTTCTTCTCCACAATAGTAGCAGTCATTCTGGTCTTGAGCTCGTTTGTTCTTCTTGCTCCCACAGTTGGCGGAAGCGCGGGTACCGGTTTTACACCAATCATACCACCCTCTTGGAGAGTGCTCATTCCCCTGGTATCGTCCCTGGTAGCCACCTCATCCTCCTCTTCCTCCTTGTTGGGTGTAGAGTGCCTTGGAGACCACATCAGGTTTGGTTGTCATCGATCGATTCGTCTCACATTCGTTGAGTGTATCCATCACCTCTTGAATCGTAACTCTTGTGAGATTGAAAGATCTCGATCGTGACTGCATAGGCAGGAGGAAGAATTGTGTAGGTGTGATTCTTGAGGACCATGTTGGAGACTGCTTCTTCCGAGCCAGCAAGGTCAGTAGTGATGTCAACCAGTTCGGCGAAGTAGGCATTGAGTGGCTGTCCAGGAGTGGGACGAAGAGTGCTGAATTTCCGAAAGAGTGACATTCTTCTGACGGAGGAGTTGGCAGTGTTTGTGCGTACCTCCAGCCGTTCCATGCCTCAATGGGATCGTCCATGCCTTTGATGTACACCTTGACAGCATTGGTACAGAAACCGTAAATGATGGCCAAGGCCTGCAATTTCCGTTGTTTGTGGTCCTTATACGCCTTCCACACCAGAACCATGTTTCTGGTGAAGTCATTGGGTCTTTCTGAATCTTCCAGTTCTTCTTCCTTCTCCGTCACAATGTCCCAAACCATTATTCACTGTAGGACCTTCATACAGTCTTCCTTCCAGACTGCATAGTTGGTACGATCGAGGAGGTGGATATTGCCCAACGGGTGTTTGAACAATTCTTCACTCATGATGACAACCGTTGTAGATGCTCGTTGAGTAGATATGTAGGTAGAGGAATCGGTCTGAGAATCGTTCATGTTTTATGAGGAGAGATCGTATCGATGCGTAGGGAGGGAAGTTCTTGTCGATCGTCAGAGATCTTCTGTCGCTGAGATGGTTAGTGATCAATTTTGAGGAGAAAGCTTCTAAGTGAGACGTAGAGGAAAGGACCCCAGAATCGCCAGCCCCCGTATTTATCACTGGCTCCTGAGGAGCTATTTATCGCACAAGAGTGTGATGGCGGTGAGGATTTGATCGTATGTGGAGCGGTTATGGCTCCAGGCTCATAACCTGCTAAAGATTGCCCAATCACCATTCCTCTGAGAGTCTTCACACGAGCAGAGAGAGAGAAAGAGAGAGATGGAACGAGATGATTTGATCATTGACGTGTGATGGAATCGTTCAAATGTGATGTGTCTTATATTTTTTTATGCTATGAAGAAGTATGTAAGAGTGTAGAAGGAAGAATGCGAAAGACGCTGCTATGGAAGAAAGATGCTGCTATGGATGAAAGACGCTGCTATGGAAGAGTGCCAAGCCATCATTACCAGGATCCTCTCGTCACTGCCATTGCTATGGCATTGCTCCCCAGAGCATTGCTACCGCTGCCCTTGCTGCGGAGTCACTTCCATTGGCATGCCACGCCGGAGCGGCGAGAAACAATTCCAATACGGTCCAAGTCTGTTCAGTTTCCGCTCATTTGCAATCAACCTCTCATCTCGGAATTTAGCTCTTATAGCCGTTTCTCAGCTGTAGGCTAAACTCCGGTCTCCTTAACTCCCTCCTAGACTCTCTGAATCGTTCTGTCATCCTCTAGTCCTGTGCCGCCCCAACCAGCGTTCGTCCTCTCTAGATATCCCGGGTATAACAAAGACATAGTCGAGGTAGCCAACCCAGCGGTATGGATCAGAACCCTGGCCCGGCAACAGAAGTAGGCCGAAAAGGACTTGAAGCAGCTATTGGAGCTATGCGGTGATACCGTTGACTGGGCAGATCAATGTATCCAGCAGGTCGAAAGCACCTACCATGCCCTGGCAGATGGGACCAGGTACGTATATGACCGAGTAAGCGCTCACGAAAAGATCACGGAAGAATGGATACGCAGTGAATTGGCTACCATGGCAAGCACTTACCAGGCCTTTGCCACAGAGGTTTGGCAGGCCATAATTAAACAGACCCAGGTAACTAACCAGCAGCAAATTTGTCAGATGACCCAGCTCGCCTGGGTAAACGACTCGTTATCCTTTCTTGCAGAAACTAATGTGGCCCGAAGCCAGCACCTAGCTAACTTCCAGGGGAACGTGGAACTCTGGGCAAGCGCCCACCAAGACCGAGTGAACATGCTGGAAAAACAGCTCCAGGAAGTACTGTTGGAAATCCAATGAATCGTGATCCGAATCCTACTACTAACAACGACAACGCGACCCCGATACCTGGTGGCAGCAACACCCCAAAGGCAGAGCCCAGTGAGGCCCACAAGTGCCAGTGATCCAACGATCCCGGCAACACAGCCGGCACTAGAGAGTCCACTCCTCCTGAGTCTAATGCCAACCGAGTGGCGAACTCGCCGACCCACGATTCCCGAATCACCCTGATCACAACCACCTTCGACCCCAGAATTGAGGGACATACTTCGAAGGTTCAGGCAACCCACAACACCACCACCCCCTCCAAGCATGGGAGTTGGGAGGGGAGGACTCGGAGGACTGCCATCCACACCACCGTCCCCGCCCCTCCGATGAGACTGGCAACCCCGTCCAGTCCGCCAAAGGGTCGTCAACCCCAGATCTCCTCGCAAGAGCTTATCCAGCTAGTTGCTAAAGGGGTAGCCAGGGCCCAGCGGCCCACGGAACCACATCCGGAACGAGTCAACACCTCCAGGCTTAAAATGAAAACCTGTAGGATTTTGATGGGAAAAGCACCACAGTGTTCAACCAATGGTGGGAATCGGTCACGATGTATCTGGGTTTCTACCCGGAGACGGTCGACTGGCAAAAAATCGCCTTACCTTTGGCTAAAGCTTCTAATTTAGTTACTAAGTCTTCCCCTAACTTTTTCTTTTCCGTTGCGGGTCGGAACGCTCCTAACCGACACAGCACTTATATGGCACTTGCACCGATACCGAGAACTCTAGGACAACGACACCTGGACCAACTACTCGGCTGCCATCCGAGCAGAATACCACAACAAATGGGAAGCAGCAGATGCCCAGGTAAAATTGGGGCAGCTGAAGTACCAAAACTCAATCTGGACATATATGACCGAATTCCAGGCTGTCAACAATTTTGCAAGAGCTACTGGAGAAAGCTTAAGTGAGAAGATTGACCTAGCTATGCCCAATAGCATATTGGACATGAGGTTCAACCAGAACCCAGAAGACCCAGTGGACGACGAGCCATTCCTGCATGCCACTTACCGAGCAGGAATACAAGTGGAGAAAAAGAAGGCCCTCAGACAAGCCAAGGAAGCCATGAGAGCATCAGGCACCCCAGCCAGCAAGGACAACAGGAAAAAAGACAGTCAAGGAAAGGAGAACCTTGACAACGCCTGAAAGGGCAAGAAAACCCAGGAACCCCAGCATGAAGAGGTCCGAGAATCCGGGAAACAGGACTCCTGGCATGGGCAGAGGGGAGCATGACCCTCCAAGGAGGCGGCTCACAAAGGTGTACCAAGCACAGAGCGAGAGGAATAAGGGTAAAGTCAGGAAGACTACTAGAGATGCGGAAGAAACAGTCATAAGACCTATGAATGCTACTCGTTCTCCATAAAAAGGGGAACCACCCTACCCCCGGCCCCCTGGAAAGTATCAGCGGTAACTCAAGGAAAGCGAAAATACTCCACAGAACCACAAAACCTGCCATCAAAACAACAAAAAGTTGCAGTGGTGGAAACCATGGAAATCGAACCAACTCTTGCCCAGCGATGGGAGGACTTGGACTTGGACTCGGATTTATGAAATATCGGACTACACTGCCACCCAGGATGCCAAAAGTAGGTGGGGTATCTCGAAAACGGGAAAAAGAACCCACAAGCAGTGCTCGTCTGATAATTACGATGCTACTATATCAGGGCGACAAACAACACACTGTCAAAGCGCTATTGGACATGGGTTGCTCAATAACACTAATAAACCAACAAACAGTGAAAAAACTAGGGATCCGCTGCAACCGTTGCAATCACCCTATTCAGGTCGAAAGTTATACGGGGGAAATCGTTAAAGGTGCTGGTCAGCTATACACGGAACCCCTATGTCTCCGGCACCGAAAGCATTACACCTGGGAAAGCTTCGGAGTATCACCGATGGAAGCAGGTATTAACATATTCCTTCCCTTCCAATGGATAACCAAACACCCCCCGCAAGGGGCGTGTATGTCAAATGAAATATGGTTCAATAGTGTCAGCTGCCTCGACAACTGCAGCAAATTCAGAACAGCGGAATTCTCCCTGACCTGGGACAAGTCCGTAGTCAAAGACGATACAGCACACGTCATCGGACATGTCTCCATGGCAAACGATGACTCCCTACAAAATGTGCCAATGGAGTTCCGCCAGTACCTGGGGATCATGAGCAAAGAAGCAACTGACAGGCTCCCAAAGCACCGACTGTACGACTGTAAAATTGAGCTTAAGGAGGAAGCCACAGCCCTCTGGGGACCCATCTACTCACTTTCTGAGTTGGAGTTACAGACCCTTAGGGAATGGCTAAAAGAAATGGAGAGAACAGGGAAAATACAGAGGTCCACCTCGTCAGTGGGATCGCCTATCCTGTTCGTCCGGAAACATGGCCGGGTGAGAGCTCCGACTATACATGGACTACTGAAGTCTAAACCAAGTCACCATCCCGAACCAGTACCCCCTCCCGCTCATGCAGGAACTACAAGACCAAGTACAGGGGGCCCAATGGTTCACCAAAATGGACCTCAAAAACGGCTTCAACCTAATCCGAATCCGAGAAGGAGACAAATGGAAAACCGCGTTCCGAACTCACTACGGTCTATTCGAATTTCAGGTGATGCCATTCGGCCTAACCAACGCACCATCAATCTTTCAGGACATGATAAATCATGTGCTTTCCAGCCTATTGGATGTGGGAGAGGCTGGGTGCCGAGGTCGAGGAACCCATGGTCCTCCCCAGGTCCGCCTTCCTGGCATCCGCGGAAGAGGAGTCAGAATGCAGTGTGTTTCCTTCCTGTCTCTCTTTTGTCATTTCTTTGGGGCGCCTTCTATCTTCTTGGGACAGGCCTGGGCGGATGGCAAAGGAAAGCTTGCAACGTGCCGCCATCGCGCGGACAGCGGCAGGGAAATGGTCAAAAAAAATGTACGCTGCCATAGTCTAGATAGGCTTTATGCGAGTATGATAAAACAAAAAAAACAAAAGCCTATTGGATGTGGGAGTCCTGGTCGATATGGACAACATACTGGTATACACAAAAACTGAGGAAGAGCATGACCGACTGGTTAAGGAGGTTCTAAGAAGACTACAATCCAACAACCTGGCAGTATCACCAGAAAAATGCGTCCGGAAAGCTCCCGAAGTAGAGTTCCTGGGGTACATCATAGGACGAGACGGAATAAAAATGGCGAAAGGAAAAGTGGACGTCATGCTAAGTTGAAAAACGCTGAGCTCCTTGACAGAAGTCCAGGCCTTTCTAGGATTCACAAACTTTTACCGACGCTTTATCCAAGATTACACCTGGGTGGCAAGGCTGCTTACAGAATTGACAAAAAAGGAACTGGAAAAAGGATGGGCCTGGAACCGTGAAGTGAACACAGCTTTCCAGGAGCTGAAATGGTGGTTCACTACGGTACCAGTACTGGGCCAATTCGACCCAGCCAAACCAGTCACAATCGAGACCGATACCTCTGATTTCGTAATAGGAGTCATACTATCGCAGCGCGATGGGGAAAACTGCCTACACCCAGTAGCATTCCACTCCCGGAAATTCCAACCTGCGGAAATCAACTACGAAATCTACGACAAAGAACTCCTAGCGATAGTGGACGCATTTAAGCACTGGCACCGATACTGCGAGAGAGCAGTCCACCAAGTTCAGGTTTTTTCAGACCACCAGAATTTGGAATAGTTTACACCCACTAAAGTATTGAATCGAAGGCAGGCTCGCTGGGCTCAGGAACTAGCCGGTATCAACTTCAAAATCCACTACCGGCCAGGTAACCAGAATGGGAAACCAGATGCATTGTCGAGGTGTTCAGAGTACCGCTCCGAGAAGGGGGGGGTAGAAAACCAACCAATAAAGTTGGTTTTGGGAAAAAATCACTTTGAAGAACGTTTAGCAAGCACCTTTATCTGCTCATCAGCCCGACTGGCCTCGTTACCCAGCCGAAAATGGTCAACACAATTCCGGATAGTGGTCACAGAGAAAGGAAAGAGGACCCATAGTACCAGTAGGTATGGGACCGGGTAGAAAAGAAAGCGGTACTGGGGAATCCAGCAATGAAGGCCCGATGGCTAAGGAAGGGAAACTGGCAATACAGGAAGGATTGCTCTACAGAAGAAACATGCTCTGGGTGCCAAGGAAGTTGGTACAACAGATCATCAAATCAGAACACGACACCAAGGTAGCAGGGCACATGGGACAGGACAAAACCACCGAGCTCGTCCAGCGAAACTTCTGGTGGCCAGAGATGAACGAGCAAATCATCGACTTTATCAGAAGCTGCCCAGAGTGCCAACAAAATAAAGCCGCCTGACACCAGCCTTACGGACTGTTGTAACCACTAGAGCTCCCATACGTGCCTTGGCAGTCGATAGCTATGGACTTCATCACCGAACTACCCCTATCGGAAGGATGCGACCAGCTTTGGGTGGTAATCGACCGTTTTACTAAGATGGCACACTTCATCCCACTTCGCGAGAAAGCAGCAGCGGGCCTAGCGGCAATCTTTGCCCAGAAGGTATGGAAATACCATGGCCTCCCCACTGATATCGCATCAGACCGAGATTCCAGGTTCACATCCGGAGTATGGAAAGAATTCCTACGGCTATGTGGCAGCCGGCCACGAATGTCCACAGCGTTCCATCCACAGACAGTCGGACAAACAGAACGCCTCAACCAGACAATCGAGGCATACCTACAAGCCTTTGTGGCCAAGGATCAATATGACTGGGTCAACCTGTTGCCAATGGTGGAGTTCACATACAACAACTCGGTCACGATGGGAAACGGCATGTTGCCATTTTACGCTAACTATGGCTTCCACCTGGTAGCCATAGACCCAGTGTCAACTGAACCTCTGAATCTGGCGAGCAAGCTGTATGCACACTGGATGCACACTGTGCACGATGAGTCCTGGAAGGGGCAGAAAAAAGCACAGGAGCAGATACAACGATAGACTGACCCGACAAAGAAGAAACCCCCAGCATACCGAGTAGGAGACTTGGTGATGCTCAATGGGTGCAACATCAAAACGCACTGACCAACGAAGAAGCTGGACCACAAAAATCATGTTTCCTTCCAGATTGAGAAAATCGTCTCCCCTCTAGCCGTCTGTCTCACGCTTCCCCAGAAATGAAAAATCCACAATGTCTTCCATGTCTCACTAGTTGAGCCCTATCGAACGAGTGAGCACCGGGCCCCACCAGATCCCTCGAAGGTAGTCCGGGAAGCAGATGACATTGAGCAAAGCGAGGAATACGATGTGGAAGAAGTTATGTCCTCGACCGAACGCAGCTGAGGAAATAACAAAAGGGTACTCTACCTCGTTAAATGGTTGGACTACCCAGAACGAAGGAACTGGAAGGAGGAACCCTTTGACAACTTCTCGGAAGGAGGATTGGAGAAGCTCCGCGAATTCCATCAGCGGAATCCAGAAGCACCGAAAAACTATCGCCTCGTATAAGGAACCAGCAAACTCGAGCCAGCTTGGCGGTGATCCCGTCTCCGAAAGCACGGTTACTCCTTGGTACGTTCCTCGACCACTGAAGGTCCATTCGGAGGGTCACTGCCCAGATACCAGTACCAGCACAAAGGACAACACAGGCTCTTCCGCCGAGATGACCCAAGATTGACCCCAGAACTGAAAACGCTGATACAAACAAAAACCCGCTACCCAGACCCCCACTATTGGCACTGACCCTGGTGTATGGGACCTCACCGTTTCGAAGCCCAAGGCCATGGAGCGGTAGAACAGCAGAGCAGGGGAAGGCTGTTCTCGAAGGTGCGGCCACTCCTTGACATACTTTGTGGCCTGTAGGGCTTAATCAGGCGGGTCACTATCTGGAAGCCAGTATAGCCCGGAGCCTACCAGCTCACTGCATCAGGCGCCAAGGGCAGGTGATCTGAAATGCGGCCGCTACACCTGGGATACGACAGTAAGAGTACGTACCAGCCTACTCTGAGTGCCCAGGCATTCCAACTGACTAAAGGACTTCTGAGGGAAGAAAGGCTTCTTGTCCAGTACCTGGGAGAGCTGCAGGGGAGGAGGACTGCAGTCACGGTATCCACAACAAATCAGACTCAGCGACACAATGATTATGAAAAGAGGAGGGCTACAACAAACGGGTTAGCACTCGGGGTGAGGCTAAGGGGGAGGGGAGGTAGTGTTACGCCTGGCTATCTAGAGTACGAAACCAGTAAGAGCAGCACGGGATTAAGAGGATGATGGAGCGATTCAGAGAATCTAGGAGGGAGTTAAGGAGATGGATGTCAGAATAATGGGCGTCCGGAGATGACGGACCGGAGACGGCGTCCGGAGATGACGGACCAGAGGCAACATGTCCGGAGATGACAGCAGCCTTAGTCTCCGAGCACCGGTTCGGGAGACAGTCT
>Ga0307516_10002960_pt1 | contig 22239 bp, 26 predicted proteins | sample 19_EM_MG_FD_203310 | JGI IMG/M metagenome (GOLD analysis project Ga0307516, IMG submission 203310) | Populus trichocarpa ectomycorrhiza microbial communities from riparian zone in the Pacific Northwest, United States - 19_EM | ecosystem: Host-associated > Plants > Roots > Unclassified | place... | reverse complement strand
TTCGTTTCTGGGTTCCACGTGAGGAGAGTGAATATGGAGAGCTTCCAGTATTCGACGGTCCCATGGGATGATGGCGTGGTAATTTGGTCGCCAAAAGTTGAAACCGCGGTGGAGGAGCAAGAAATACCTTGCACAATGCGCACTGACCTGCTAAAGTGTGTTGAAATATGTGTGCGAGAGTGGGAAATCAATTGTATTTGCGTGTGTAACCTATTTTGACCATGGCGAATCTCAGTGTTGTATACGAGGTTGGGGTTTTTGTTCAATCATATTTGTATTTATCCTATATACCTAGACTCTGGCAGACGTATATTCCGACCAGTTCCCGTCCTCTGTCCGCGCGGTGCCGGCACGTTGCACGCTCTCCTTTTGCCCTCCGCACAGGCGTGTCCCCAGAAAGGATAGATGCACACCAAGGAAATCACAAAGGAAAGAACAAAAGAAAGGCGCCCTCAGCCCTACCCCTCTTCCGCGGACGCCATGAAAGAGGGCGTGGGGAGAAACAGTGGCTGTTCCTCGCCTCCGGCACCCAGCTCCTCGGCCTCCGCCCTTCTCTCTTCTTCCATTTCTCTCCGCTCCCGGAGTACACATTCTGGCGCCTGGCTCTGCGCATCGTCCGCAACCGGGGCGGAACCTGCCTTCACATCCGCGGTGGAAAGGAAGTCCAGCCCGACTGGTTGCATCTTATGTCGGGGGGTTGTTTGTCGTGGTTCTCTGATTTTCTCCCTCCTTGGTAAATCCAGGGCTGGAAACAGTCCGTCCTGTCCGTCCGGAGGCCTGTACGGGGGGGTGGGGGACTGAAGCTTGCGGTCTGAAACAATTGCAGGACTGGTCTGACTACATATAGTCCATTGCAGCGCAGGTCTGTTTTCTTTTCTTTTTTATTTATTCGTTAGTCACGTGCGACCTATACTGATCATGGCGTGATAACTGTCCGATTTCTGGCCGCTGTCTGAACCTCAACATCGATCAGTCTGCAGGCGGCCAGTTGTAGCTCCCCTCTGCCCTCCGCCAAGGCCTGTACCAATGTATTAGTACGTACCAAGGAAATAACAAATAACAAAACCCGCCCCCAGACTCCTTGCTCCTCTTGTCTCCGCTCCTCTCCCCTCTCCCTTCCCTTTTGGCAGCTTCCAAGGGAGTTTCGTTTGGTTCCAATTTCCCTTCTCGGAGTCCCCACTCCTATGTCTCATTCTGTGCGTCTTCTTCAGCTGAGGCCGGGACTCCCCCCCCCCCACATCCGTGGTGGAGAGGAAGTGCGGGACTGCCTGGCTATACCCCGCATCGGCGAGGAGGTCCCGGATCTGGAACTGGGCTTTCACCCTCCTGGTCTCCTCCACTCCTTCGCCCCCAGAACGTCCTACTAGGCCTTTCAGTCTGTAACCGCAGGTTTTGAAGACGTGCTCCCGCGCTTGTGTTCGTACGGGCACTCCAGTACTTAGCAGTAGGCTGATTCACCGTCAACTCCAGATATTGGCCAGTGAGGGCATGCTCTGTCCTTCGCTGATAGAAACTGGAGGTGAGCCTCTTGAAGCTAACTACATGCCACTGTCTCGCCCGGCCACTGTTCACACGGCAGCTTGTAACTATTTCTTGGCGGAGGCCCTGCCTGCAGCCTAACGGCGAGCTTCGGTCTGAGATCTCCCATTTGAGGTGTGCGAGGGGTCGTGATTTGATGTATAATGGTTGAAATCATACCTTACCTAAGTAGGTACCTACATTAGTACTAGGGTGGGGGGGTACATGGTGTCCACCCCCCTAACATAAGCGCTGGGTCGCTTGGTAGTCAGGGGGTTGGCGTGGTTGATGAAGTTGACTTAAGTAGCGAGATACACGTCGAAATTCATCCAGTTGCCCATCCTCTGCCTGCCCGCCCACCCGTCACGCGCAAGTTCGGTCATTACGTTACGCGAAAATTTGTTCGGTCGTTGCACGAAACCATGAAGCAAAAAGGACGCCGTGAGAACCCACCGATAGGGGTCAGCCATAGAGAAACCACTGGAGGTGTTAGATGGCGGGGGTAATGGAGGCGGACACGACTTTATGCTCTGTCCTAGTACATTGGTAGTTGCAAGGGTGGGGTGGAAATTTGCGTGGTTTACCCGGCGTCTCGCTTCGATATAACTACCACGGCTTCTTGGCAAGGTTAGATTTGACGTCACACATCAGGTTGGTTCCCCACAACGTCAGCTCCTCATGATGGCGCTTCCTTCAAAGTCCATCATCGCCCCCACCGCCGCACTTAGTACCAGCCGTCAAATCGGTAAGATGGACACCTTAGCTCCTTACACACCTTCCATGAAACCTGGTAAGCACCTCCGCCGCCCTTCCAGATGTCAGGCTTCCCGACGGATGTGACTAATGTGGCATCAGGACAGGGGTGGGTTTTGACCTCGCTCGGTCTCGGTTTTTGCGTTGACCCTTCGCCGACTGATGCGACGTCCGCCCTTGATAGGTATAACTCGTTCCTCCAGGAGACATGCACGCCCCAAAGGGTCGTCGTCGTCGAGACTCCAAAGGAGCCGTGGTCCTTTGAATTCAGTTGCAGGCTGGTGGAGGATTACAGGTATGCGAAATCCTCGATTTATCGCACGGCCAATTGATCTCGGATCAGAGATATCTTTTCGTCCCAACACATCGGTCCAGGTGCTGTCATGAACAACGGCCTTGCCAACTTGAGCTCGAAGTTTCCGGTTCCCAGCCACGAAGGGGTAGGCAACTTGGGGTGAGGCCGCGTCGATTGTCTGCGGCTGACTTGATGGGATCGGCCACTCGCAGTTCAAAGAAAGCACCCTCAACTATGTCATCACCTCTTCCATCTGGCGGCGGCAGAGTTGGACGGGCACGGCTTTTCAACCCTTGAAAGGCGAGAAAGGCAGCATCAGTGAACTTTACGGTGACTGCTTTATCGGCGGTAGGTCGATCCTGATTTGGGATAGAATCGCCGTGCCTGACTGTTGGTGTTGCCTGCGTAGGGTTTATTGAGGGCTCCGAGATTGTGGTGTACGTCTCGTTGGCCGCCAAACAGGGGACGGACATCCAAGAGCTGCGACGAGCGTATGTTGGCCCCGGCCTTCCGGGCGCGCGCGGTCCTCAGACTTTCAACTACTGATCGAACCAAAAGTGCTGGCCCAGCGCTTGGTATTCAGGGCTTTCGGCGCGGAGAAACAGAAGCGGTAGAAGCTGAAATCCACGAGGCAGTCGCGAAACTGAAGGAATTGACAACTTCCATTGACGTCTACGCTGTGGAACGAGAAGGAGGCCTTCATAGTGGCGAACGGGATTTAGAAACCCAGCTGAAGTATCTGACTCTCGTCGACAAGCGGATGCGGAAGGTGGATCGGCCTCCGTCAAAATTATTGTGGGGAAACTCTATCCAACTCATTCAAGCATAGATGGCTGATCGCTAAACTGCACCTGATCAGTGCAGTGCTGACCCCATATCGTGTACTGGTGAGCTTCCACGAAGCTTCGCTCGCTTTTGAACCTCTTAACTATGAGGATCTCTCAATCCACCCGACGGTAGGTACGCTTTCAGCTATAATTGAACGCGACTAAGCATAGGATGTCTTCAAACTAGACCTATCGCATGTTGGGTGACTACCTCGAGTATCAGTTGCTGTATTCTCAACTCCAGAGATGTATTGATGGATACCCAAACCACCATAATATGTTGCTAATCCACTTGAAGATTCTCAAAAAGCACCCCATATCTTCGTCGGGGGTTCTGTTGCATTGGACAAGAGCATAACTGCGTGTGAACACCAACTGGGGATTATTCATGCAAATGTGCGGCATCACCCTTTCCCCCACGTCACTTACAAAGGAGAAAATTTATCTGCCTCATAGTGTTACTTTGGCAACTCATAATTTGATTAGGTGCGCGCAGCGGCAGTCCAACAGCACTGGGCCACTGGCCCGTCCCATACAACGCCCGCGGGGTTCACTTCCGGATTACCCCCGGTAAGGCTACTTGACTGCCCCCATCCACATCCCCTATCTCCGGATATGCTCTGACACTCCTAAAGAAGATGCGCACCATAACCGTTTATGTGGGGGAAGCGCCTGATCCCCATCGGTGCATATTCTCGCTGCAGCCAATCAGGGGCGGCGGGTGGAAGACGAGGACATCGTTCAAAGCATACTCGCAGCCCGACATCCCCTACCCCAGTGTACGTGTGTCGGTGGGCGAAGCTTACCAGCCCCACAGAACAATGGTTCTACTCGACAAGCCAATGAATCACTCCGGGTGGAAGGAATACCTGTCGTTCTATGCATTTCGCCATGAACAAGATGGAGCCAAAATGATAGCGATCGCCGAGGCGCACGGTACTCATCGCTGCATGGTATTCGAGGAAGCACATTCTGGCGAGGGTGGATGGACCATGAGGCTTCGTTTCTGGGTTCCACGTGAGGAGAGTGAATATGGAGAGCTTCCAGTATTCGACGGTCCCATGGGATGATGGCGTGGTAATTTGGTCGCCAAAAGTTGAAACCGCGGTGGAGGAGCAAGAAATACTTTGCACAATGCGCACTGACCTGCTAAAGTGTGTTGAAATATGTGTGCGAGAGTGGGAAATCAATTGTATTTGCGTGTGTAACCTATTTTGACCATGGTGAACGGTCGAACTAGGGGTTCTTTCCTGCTGCCCGCTGTGGGGGTTAGTGATGGTGGGTGAAAGGTTTGCTACCTGCCACAAGTATCGCGCTGCATGATATAGTCACGTGGCGAGTCTCAGCGTTGCATATCATACGTGGGGTTTTTGTTCAATAGGGACAGAGACCCTTTCCACATGTTTATAAGTGTGAACTTATTTTGGCGGCTAAAATCGAGATTCCGGAGAACGCTCAAATTGTCAGCTTGTCACCACGGCGCACACCGATGCCGACGACAGTTAGCGGTAAGGCTAAGGAGGACAAGGCTATGGGAGCAGTTAGGGGGGACAAGTTGGTAGGAGCAGTGGGTGCAGCCCTCGGTATACGACAAGGAGCTCCTGAGCCTGCTAGGGTTATATACAGGGGTTACCTACTTGGAGAAGAGCTATCGACAGGAAGGAGAAGTAAGATGTTGAAGAGATTGACGAAAGGAATGGTATGGGTAGAAGGTTGTCTTTGGAAGGAAACGGAGGGGGGACGCTTGAGGGTATTACGGGATGCGGAGGAGTTCGAAGCGGTAATGCGTGAGGTGCACGATGGTATGTGACACACGCGCAGTGATCGGATATTTTGCCACACGATTTTGGACTCCTGCATCTGCCAAACTCATCAAGTCATATATCTGCTCCTGCAAAACCTGCCAGAAGTTCAGTGGAAACAACACCTTACACTCTCCAGGATATTCGCCTAAAGCAGTCGACGTATTCACCCATTGGAGCATTGACTTTGCAGGTCTATTCCCCCGAGGACGTCATACAGGTTGCAAATACGTCACCCTGGCGGTTGCTTCCCTCTCACGATGGGTAAAAGGCAGGGCGGTAAAGGCAGCAAGTGCAGCAACGGCAGCCACCTTCATATACGAGGATATTGTATGCAGGTACGGAACACCCGAGTCCATTCATTCCGATAACGGTACGCATTTTATGAACGAGGTTATCACCAACCTTAGCACCATCCTGAAAATCAACCATCACCGCTCGGCACCGTATTACCCGCAGAGTAATGGTAGAATAGAGAGGGTTGTCGGTACGATCAAACCTAATCTAAAGAAGATGGAAGAGAATCTCCGGCCCGAAGAGGACAACAAGAAGGTCGCATGGGCTGGGAGTAGTACCAGCGGCCCTTTTGGTATACCAGTGTATACCCCACTCCAATACCTACTCCACTACCCACTCCACTACCAAAGTCAGTCCATCGTTCCTGGTATTCGGAGAAAACATTAAGTTTCCGATGGATGGCCCTACGAATGCTGCAGCAATACCTGAGACCACAGACGAACACCGCGAGCTTGTGACCCAGCGAATCCGGTTCACTTCGGACGTCATACCCGGTATTCGGGACGACGCCGCTCACCAGAGAAGTCTCCTGGAGATAGAGGCCAAGAGGAATTCCACGTTGGTGACTGGGTTTGGCTCCGTGAGACCAAATACGATGGCATTGAACTATGCCCCGTGTTTGCCCCGAGATGGACAGGACCATTCCAAGTATGGGAGGTTTGGGGCAAAGGAGCTTACAGGCTTCGGTCGGACCCCAAGTATTCGGGCAAAAAGATGACATCGATCTTGCGGAACCCGGTTAATGGAAAAGACTGAAAACCTATGTGGAGAGAGAGAGGCAGTTGGAGATAAGGACTGATAAGAAGGACTAATGCTGGGAGTTGTTAATGTGTGGCGGTTGTGCTCGCGGGCGTGTGTTGCTTTTCTTGCTAGTGGTTTATGGTGATCTGGTTATTGCCGGGGAGGTAATGGGTGCTGGAGGATGATAATGGCTTGACGGGGAATTGTTCGTTTGCTTTCGTGATGTATGTCCTCGCATGGTATGCTTGGACCTAGGGAGGGGGCCTGTGGCGGAGCCACTGTGCCCGTGGCGAAGGAGGTGTGGCAGAGCGATGTGCCCGCGGCGAAGGTTAAGGTTTCGGGTTTGGGCGGAAGTGTGTTGCTAGTGCCTTGTCAGAAGAAGGGAGTGGCCTTAGGCTCAGGCTATCGTTAGACTTAGGAGAATCAGACATCGTTACGCGCAGTGTCAATGTCGCTTCCTTCAAAGTCTATCATCGCCCCCACCGCCGCACTTGATATCAGCCGTCAAATCGGTAAGATGGACACCTTAGCTCCTTACACACCTTCCATGAGACCTGGTAAGCACCTCCGCCGCCCTTCCAGATGTCAGGCTTTCTGACGGATGTGACTAATGTGGCATCAAGCCAGGGGTGAGTTTTGACCTCGCTCGATCTTGGTTTTGGCATTGACCCTTCGCCGACTGACGCGACGTCCACCCTTGATAGGTATAACTCGTTCCTCCAGGAGACATGCATGCCCCAAAGGGTTTTCGTTGTCGAGACTCCGCCGTGGTCCTTTGAATTCAGTTGCAGGCTGGTGGAGGATTACAGGTACGCGAAATCCTCGATTTATCACACGGCCAATTGATCTCAGATCAGAGATATCTTTTCGTCCCACCACATCAGTCCGGGTGCTGTCATGAACAACGGGCATTGCCAACTTGAGCTCAAAGTTTCCGGTTCCCAGCCACGAAGGGGTAGGCGAGTTGGGGGGAGTCCGCGCCGACTGTCTGCGGCTGACTTGTGATCGGCCACTCACAGTTCAAAGAAAGCACCCTCAACTATGTCATCACCTCTTCCATCTGGCGGCGGCAGAGTTGGACGGGTGTGGGTTTTCAACCCTTGAAAGGCTAGAAAGGCAGCATCAGTGAACTTTACGGTGACCTCTTTATCGGCGGTAGGTCGATAATGATTTGGGATAGAATCGCCGTGCCTGACTATTGGTGTCGCCTGCGCAGGGGTGCCCCATCTTGATCTGGTAGAACCGTGAGGCTAGCCTCTTGGTACTCCCCGCTACCGCGCCATCCGGCTTTTGGCATTTTGGCATTCGGTATTTCTTCTTGGAGGTCCGACCTCCAGCCCACTGGCGTGCCTCCACCAACTTCTTCTCCCAGATCTCCCGCTTGAGGTTGGCCAGGGATCGTGGGAGGGGCATCGGCCTCACTTCCGTCCGATCGGAGTAGCTCAGCAATTCCACCCTGCGGGTGTCTGGCTCCTCCGCCGCGATCTTCGCCCACTCGTCGGCTTTCTCGTTGCCAGTGATTCCTTTGTGTGCCAGGCACCATTGGATCTCAATGATGATAACTGGCCTGGCTCTGCGCAGCACGGCGATGTGCTTCCGCGCCTGGATAGCGTACTGCCGTCCCGGGCCAGGTCCATCTGATGCCATCCGTTTGATGGCTGCTTGCGCATCCGTGAAAATCGTGACTCGCTCGGGGACAGTGTTTCTTCTCGAAGCTGATTCCAGTGCGCGGGCGAGGGTGGCGCACTCCGCATCATAGGCCTCCTGGTTGTAACCCATGTAGGTCTTGATGCCCTTCCAGATTTGTGCTAAAGTGTGTTGAAACCTGTGTGAGTGAAAAATCAATTAGATTCGAGTGCAGCCCATGTAGACTTATAGCGAACAATCCAACTGACGAAATCTTTCCTGCCCGCTGAGGAGAGTTAGAGATTCGAGGGCTGAAAGGTTCGTCACCTGACCGCATCACGGTTCTCTGCTTCTCTCTTTTTCTTTCTTCTAGGTTTTCGGGGTTGGGAAGAGTCGTCCCGTTAGTACGGAATCCTGGGCGGGGACGGACTGAAGTTTGCAGTTCGAGACAATTGCGGGACTGGACGGACTAGATAGTCCATTTCAGCGCAGCTTTTTTCGATTTATTTATGTACTAATTAATCGCGTGCGACCTACCTACAAACTTCCGACTCCTGGTTACCGTCCGAACCTCGATATCGATTAGCCTGCAGTAGCCCCCTTTACCGTCACAGGCCTGTCCTAAACGTAATAGAACGCACCAAGGAAGTAACAAAAGAAATTAGGAAAGAAACCCGCTCCCAGACTCCCTACTCCTCTTCCATCTCCCTCAGCTCCCGGAGTTTCCACTCCGACGCGTCACTCTGTGCGTCTTCCTCAGCCGGGCCGGGACTCGCCTCGCCATATCCATAGTGGAGAGGACGGCCAGAACTGCCTGACTACACGCATCGGCGAGGAGGTCCCGAATTTTAAACCAGTCCTTCCCCCTCCTGGTCTCATTCCATAGAGAGGGCGTCAGTTGGTCGAACATATTCTTTTTTTGGGGGCGCCAAGATGCTACCAGCGCTAGAGAGGGTGTGTCGAGCACGTACGTATTTGTCTGAAACGGCGCATCATCGTCGCAACGCCCGAAGGTTCGGCGCCGCTTTTTTTTTTGTTTATTCATACTCGCATGCGACCTATATAGATCATGGCGGCGTACACTTTGCCCGGTTTTCCCGTCCGCAGTCCGCGCGAGGCGGCTCGTTGCAAGCTCCCCTTGTGCCCTCCGCCCGGCCCTCCCTAAAGTTATTGCGCACCAAGGAAATAGACAAAGGAAAAAGACAGAAGGAACCCCCCCGCCCGTAAGGTTCAGTGCCGCGACGCAGGTTCAGTGCCGCAGTACGTAACGAAACAAAAATTATCGTTGCTTATATACGTCCTTCACGCTCTGAGGAAATCCAGTCTTCTGTAGAATATCGCAGTACCACACTAGGATTCCTCGCTCTGCAGTGTTCAACAGCTGGCGTCCCTTGTTGTAGTCTTCTGCTGACCGTCTTCCATGGACTCGGTGTAAGAAGGTTGATCGTGGCATTTCGGCAGCCGTTGTAGCATCGGTATGGGTTGCAATGGCTCCTGAGTTGTACATATCAAGTGCTTCCTGAAATCGAACGCTTTCCGGAAGCCTCTCCTTGTTTTTGTTTGACATGGTGATACGCAGTAGTTGCAAGAAAGAAGCTCACTGTCAGCTCATTTCGTGTTGATTTTACCGCTAAAGAAAAAGAAAATATTTGTACCTCAATATCACTCGAGCCAAGAGTACACTAGTGCCCTCTTAGTGTGTTAGCGCTCCACTTACGTACGTGCTCGACTTGGGTACACCCTCTCTAGCGGGGCCAGGCATCTTCGTCACGCTGTCCGAACCTGAATAAAATCCATCGTTATTCAGCCAGCTTTCATAGGATTGACTCAAGTAAGAGCAAGAAATGATCCTCAAGCTCAGGGGAATCCAGCTGGGCAACCTGGAAGTCAGTAGCTCGACTGGAAGAGGAGAAGATTAAAGAACTGGACAGACTTGAAAAGCCAAGAAAGGAGATAGTGGTACTGGAGGACACCGGCAAGTGTTATGCTGAATACGGGAGTGAGGATGGGGGGGACAGTGATGAAGATGACCGGGAGGTTTTTGTACTTGAGTAATGTTCAATGGTTGTTTGGCCGCGCATGTATTACCTAGTAAGCACCCTAGCTGGATTCTACTGAGCTTGAGGATCATTTTTTGCCCTTACTTGAGTCAATCTGGTGGGAACTGGCTGGGCAACGATGGATTTTTGTCTGGGTTCGGGCAGCGCGACGAAGATGCGTATATTCTAGAGTACGCTAGTGCACTAGCGGCATCCTGGCACCCTAGATAAAAAAAAGATTATGTTCGACCAACTGACGCCCTCTCTACCTTCGCCCAGAATCTTCTGCCGGGCCTTCCAGTGGAGGCAATTTTGAAGGAGTGCCCTCGCGTCTGCGTCTTGCATGGGCACCACCAGCACTTGGAAGCAGGCTGATCATTCCTCTCTCCTTAGGCCTGGGGCCATTTGCATGAGAGAGGTCGACACGGCAGACCGATAACCCTCTCATCCACATAGTAAGACACACATGTGCAGCCACCGGGCGACCCGAATCTGGCTAGTTCAAGAGCTCTCGAGGCGCTCCTCCGCTGTCGTAACTTTTTTTTTTGTTTATTCATTACTCGTGTGCGACCTATGTAGATCATGACGAGAAGTATGTACTAGTACAGTCCGTTTCCACGCCGCATACCGCGCATGGCGGCACAGTCATGGGGTATAACCAAGAGGCCTTTGACGCGGAGTGCGCTGCCCTGACGCGAGCGCCGGATCTGGCACGAAGAAGAGACCCAACCCCAGCTCGAGTCACTGTCTTCACCGACGCGCAGGCGGCAATCAACAGGATGATATCGGACGAGCCAGGACCGGGGCAGAAGTACGCCCTGGAAGGGCTGGAATGGTTCACCTACTCGGACCGGCCAGAGGAGCGCTCGATGCCGCTGCCCAGGTCTCTTGCAAACATCAAGCGAGAGATCTCCGAGAAGAAGTGGGCAGAGGCACGGAAGTGGGCTGGAGGTAGGACCTCCAAAAAGAAGTACAGGATGCCGACGAGTCAGAGACCCGATGGTACGGTGGCTGGGAGCGCCAAACTGCTTGCCGAACGGTTCTACCAGCTGAAGACGGGGCACTGCCGCACGGGCGAGTACCTGCACTGGACAAAGTCCCGGCCGACAGCCCAGTGCTGGTGGTGCCCACACCCCAGGCAGACGAGAGAGCACCTCTTGAAGGGGTGCCCGAAGTGGAGAAAGCAGCAGAGGACGCTGTGGAAGGAGGTGTGGAAGGAAACTGGGAAGGGAAGACGGTGGTGGAAGGCTCACGAGCTCTTCGCCGACCGGAGGTGCAGCCAGGCGGTGCTGAACTTTCTCACCTCCACGGAGGTAGGGAAGACAGTCCCAGCTGCGGAGGGAGACGCTAGGAGTGAGGCGTCGGAGTGGGAGCTCCGGGAGAGAGCGGAGCGGGAAGAGGAAAGGAGGGCGGAGACGGGGGCGCTGGGAATCGAGGAGGAGGAGCATCCACTCTTCCTCCCCACCCCCCCCTTCATGGCATTGGCGGGCGAGGAGTAGGGGGTGTGTTTTCCTTTGTTCTTTTCTTTTCTCGCTTTCTGGGAGGGCCGGGCGGAGGGCACAAGGGGAGCTTGCACTGTGCCGCCTTGCGCGGTCTGCGGCCAGGAAACGGATTGAACACTCGTCATGATCTAGATAGGTCGTACACGAGTAATGATAAAACAAAAAAAAAAAAAAAAAAAGCATGGCGGCACAGTGCAAGCATCCCCCTGCCCTCCACCCATGTCCCACGAAAAAATAAAGACGCACAGAACAAAGGAAAAGAAACGCCCATCCGTCCCCTACTCCTCTTCTGCCGATGCCATGAACGGCGGGGTGGGAAGGAACAACCGGTGTTCCTCCCCGGCCTCCCCGTCGTTCCCAGTTCCAAGCGCTCCCACCTCAGCTTCCCTCTCCTCTTCCCGCTCCCCCCTCTCCCGGAGTTTCCCCTCCGACGACTCGCTCCCCGCATTGTCTTCAGCATCCGCCGTCGGCACTATCCCGCCAACATCCGTCGAGGAAAGGAAATCTAGCACGGCCTGACCACACCTCCGGTCGGCGAAAAGCTCATGAGCCTTCCACCACCGCTTCCCCCTTCCTGTCTCCTTCCACACCTCCTTCCAAAGGGTCTTCTGTTGTCCTTTCCACCTTGGGCACCCTTTGAGGAGGTGATCCCCTCCGCTGTCGTAACGTTGGGCGGTGGCCGGAGGAGTTTGTACCCGCTGATGCTTTTTGATTCATCACTGTGTATCCAAAAATCATTGGGGCAAATAGGGAGTGAGAGAACATCAATACATTTTACGCTCAACCTGATTTGGCTATGGTCAAGCAGTGGCGCAACGGTGCGAGGGTCTTGGTGAGATGCAGGAGTGAGTGGGAGTGAATCACAGGCCCATTTTCGGCAGCGGTGTTGAACAGTCGAACTGTACGGTGAGTGTTCAATCTATTCCTTCATGTGAAGCTGGTTTTTACCTACCTGTTTCTACATTGCTTCAGCGCCAATGTACTCGTCAAGTGATGTGCAGGAGATGAAAGATGGTGGCCCAACATGGACAGAGTAGATTTTCTCACTGCCAGTCACCACGCCATTGGGATGCGAGTTCCGGCTTCCCACCTTTGGCCCTTTCATTTCATCCCTCCTTCGGTGGTCCCCTCCGTGGATCTCGCGCTCCGCTACTCGTCGCTTACCGAGGGCCCCCGATCCTCTATCACCTGAGGTGCATCCATATCGTCGCCGCGGGCTTTGCAGCACAGCTGGAGCAGGAATAGTCAACGACACCCGCACGATTGACAGCCCCGTGTCCGCGTCCGCGTCCACATATGTAGCACGCATTTCCTCCCTCGCCACCGCTGGTTCCAACCCCCATCGTCCCGCTATCTTCTACAGTACTGCCGTATCCCTCAGGCCATCACTCCCATCCTATCTTGCCCCTTCAAACCCGAAGCACAGTCACATCCGGATCATTCTCCTGGTGCCATCACGGGCGCTCACTTGCGCATTTTTCCTTCTCATTTCCGGTTCTGTTGAATCCTCATACTACTACGCCAAATCTCGCTGGCTTTCCGCCGGCGGTGACTGTATAGGGCATAGATGCGGGAGCACGTCTTCAAAACTCCCCCCACTGGAAGGCCTAGCAGTAGATTTTGTGGGCGAAGGCTCAGTAGGAGACCGAGAGAGGGAAGGCCTGGTTTAAGATCCGGAACCCCCCGCCGATGTGAGGTGCAGCCAAGCAATTCTGGCATTCCTCTCCATCACAGATGTGGGGGGGCGGCTCCCAACCCTGGCACCTGGCGGAGGAAGACGCACAGAATGATGCGTCGATGTGGGAGCTCCAGGAGCGGAGCGAAAGAGAAGAGGGGCGGAGACAGGAGACCGAGGAGCTGGGCGCGGAGGTTGAGTAACAGCCGCTATTCGCCCCCATGCTCTCCTTCATGGCCACTGCAGAAGGTCTGGCGGCGGCTTTCCTTTGTCTTTCCCTTGCATGTGATTTTCATCGTTATTTTCTTTGTCATTTCCTTGGCTTGGCGTGCTCTACATCTCGGGACAAGCCTAGATGGAGGGCAAAGGTGATCTACAACGGGCCACCAGCGGACTGATCGAGGTCAAGGTCGGAAGGTGGACGGGAACTGGTAGTGTGTACGACGTCTGCCTTGACATCGGGATACGCCAAGAAAAAAAAAATTTGCTGGCAGGCGGCGGGGTCCAGTCGAAGCGAGGCGGCGAGATAAAAATAAATCCCCCGCCGCCACCAAGAATTACCATAGTTCCCACACATAACTAAGTACTTACAGCATGCCACGCACTCAGTGAAAGAAAGCCAGCCGACATCACTATATGTCGTCTGGATGAGTGCCCCCGCTAAAAACAAAGTGCAGTCTGCCCGGAATCCTCATGCAAGGGATACAGCACTGTGCATACAGTGGCTGGTTGGGACAGCAAATCCAGGGTAGGGTCTCACCTGCTGTGAGCGTAAAAACCTAGCTATATACCCACAATCTTGACATGTTGGGCGGCTTTCGGCAGGAGCAGTAGACCCACCGGATACATACGAGATGTGTTTGGCGGTTGGTATTTTACGATCCGCAGTGGAAGGACCTTGCCCGGCTGGCCTTGACCTATCTCACTCTCCCTGCAATGAGTGCGGAACGCGTTTTCGGCACCGCAAAGGCCACTCTCTCGGATCGCAGTTGCCAATGTACTTGAGGCTGTCGAGTGCTTGAAAAGCTGGCAGAGGGATGGGATGATCGCCGCTACAAAGGAGGATGTAAATACAATCGAGCACGTGCTGGGCGCTCTTTGTGAGGAGGATCTGTTGAATTTAGTGCAGTGATAGTTAGCCCATACATCAGAATTGATGGGTCCCCTAACCACTGGCATTGGCGGCGGCACCGACGCCGGCGCAATGAACTTTTCCGCAAAATACACGTTGCTCTAGCAGGTCTATTCCGACGTCTACAGATACCTAGGCAGATTGGTCTGGCTATATTCCGACCGAGCCGACCTTACCCTCCTGTGGGCAGAAGTGTGGAGGGAGGCGGGGAGAAGGAAGAGCTGGTTCAAGATCCGCGGGGGAATTGGGTGCTGGGGTGGAGCTACCGTTGCTCCTATCCACGCCCTCTCTCATGGCGTCCGCAAAAGATGAGGAGTAGGGGGCGGATCACGCTCCCTTTGGTGTTTCCCTTGCTCTAGTCTCTCCCTTCGGTTACGGTTCCATTTGTAAGATTTTCCTTGCTGTGTATCTTGGGACAGGGCGAGCTTGCAACGTGCCGCCTTCGCGCGGACTGCGGACGGGAAGCGGACTTTGTGTACCTCGCCATAATCTATGTAGCATGCGAGAAATGAATAAACAGAAAAAAAGAGCCGACCTTGCTTACCATATTATTCCGGACTGGGCGTGACTGCAGGGTTGACACATGCATCATAGATTTTGTGTCCCCATGTCACGAGATCTGGATTGTTCCTGTTGAATGGTTATGTCAGTAGGTGTGCGTAGATGAAATTCTTCACGTAGTGGTCAGGGCTCGAGCGGGGACAACTTCAGTTGCTGTGTAGTAGGTTGTAGAAGTATAGTACAGAAGAAGCCCGCCGAACCGAGAACACTAGGTACATCCACACTGCCCGCTTAGCCCCATCATTCGTATGGTAACACCACCCTCTCAACTCTAGCAGGGGCCCCATACATCCAGCGCCAAGAAGTTTTTCCAACAGTTCCCCGCGCCGTCGGCCGCTCATGACATCGCTTCCTTCAAAGTCCATCAGTGCCCCACCTCCGCGCTTAGTACCAACCCCCAAATCGGCAAAAATGGATAACTTAGCTCCTTACACGCCTTCCATGAGACCTGGTAACCATCTCCCCCATTTTCTATATGTAACAACTGCCTCTAATCCGTGTCGCAAACAAACAATCTCTTCCGAATGACGGGCTTACTGACGGATGTGACTAATCGTGGTATTAGGCCAAGGGTGGGTTTTGACCTCGCTCGATCTTGTTGTGGGGCCTGGGAGTCGTCCCTCCACTGGCTGACGCGACCTCCGCCCATGATAGGTATAATTCGTTCCTCCAACAGACGTGCACGCCCGACAGGGTCAGCGTCATCGAGACTCCGAAGGGGCCGTGGACCTTCGAGTTCAGTTGCAGGCTGGTGGAGGATTACAGGTACGCGAGTTCCTCGATTTATCACGCGGTCAATTGACCACGGATCAGAGATATCTTTTCGTCCCAACATATCAGCCCAGGTGCTGTCATGAATAACGGCCTTGCCAACTTGGGCTCGAAGTTTCCGGTTCCCAGCCATGAAGGGGTAGGCAAATTGGGGGAAGGCCGCGCCGATTGCCTACGGCTGACTCGATGGGATTGGCCACTCGCAGTTCAAAGAAAGCACCCTCAACTATGTCATCACCTCTTCCATCTGGCGGCGGCAGAGTTGGACGGGCATGGGTTTTCAACTGGAAGGCGAGAAAGGCAGCATCAGTGAGCTTTACGGTGACTGCTTTATCAGCGGTAAGTCGATCCTGATTTGGGATAGAATCGCTGCGCCTGACTCTTGATATTGCCCGTGTAGGGTTTATTGAGGGCTCCGAGATTGTGGTGTATGTCTCGTTGGCCGCCAATCTGGGGACCGATATCCAGAAGCTGCGACGAGCGTATGTTGTCCCCGGCCTTCCGGGCGCGCGTGGTCTTCAAACTTTCAGCTACTGATCGAACCACAAGTGCTGGCCCAGCGCTTGGTATCCAGGGCTTTCGTCGCGGAGAAACAGAAGCGGTAGAAACGGAAATCCACGAGGCAGTCGAGAAAATCAAGGGATTGACAGCTTCCATAGTCGTCTACGTTGTAGAACGTGAAGGAGATCTTCACAGCGGCGAAAGAGATTTAGAAAGCCAACTGAAATATCTGACCCTTGTAGATAAGCGGATGCGGAAGGCGGATCGGGCTCCGTCAAAATTATTGTGAGGAAACTCCATCCGCCTGCTTCAATTATAAGTTGCTGATCACTAAACTACATCTCCGACTAGTGCAGTGCTGACCCCATATCGTGAACTGGTGAGCTTCAACGAAGCTTCGCTCCCTTTTGAGCCTCTTAGCTATGAGGATCTCTCAACCCACCCGACAGTGAGTACCCTTTCAGCTATTATTGGTTGCGACTAAGCATAGGACGTCTTCAAACTAGACCTATCGCATGTTGGGTGACTGCCTCGAGTATCAGTTACTGTATTCTCAACTCCAGAGATGTATTGATGGTTACCCAAACCACCCTAATATGTCGCTAATCCACCTGAAAATTCTCAAAAAGCACCCCATATCTTCGTCGGTGGCTCTGTTGCATTGGACAAGAGCATAACTGCGTGTGAACATCAACTGGGGATTATTCGGGCAAATGTGCGGCATCACCCTCCCCCCGGCACCCACAAGGGAGAAATGCCACCTGCTTCATAGTGTTACATTGGAACTTACAATTTGATTAGGCGCAAGCAGCGGTGGCCCTACAGCACTGGGAAGTTGGCTCGTCCCATACAACGCCCGCCGGGTTCACTTCCGGATTACTCCTGGTAAGGCTACTTGACTCTCCTCATCCACAGCCCCTATCTCCAAACAAGCTCTCACATTCCTGAAGAAGATGCGTACCATAACCATTTATGTCGGGGAAGCGCATGATCCCAATCGGTGCATATTCTCGCAGCAGCCAATCAGGGGTGGCGGATGGAAGACGAGGACATCGTTCAAAGCATACTCGCAGCCCGACATCTCCCGCCCCAGCGTACGCGTGTCGGTGGCCGAAGTATATGGGCCTCACAGAACGATGGTTCTACTCGATGAGCCATTGAATGGCGCCGGGTGGAAGGAATACTTGTCGTTCTATGTGTTTCGCCATGAACAAGATGAAGCCAAAGTGATAACGATCGGCGAAGCGTATGAGCCTCACCGCTGTATGCCATTCGAGGGAGAAATTCCTAGCGGTAGTGGATGGACTGAGAAGCTTCGCTTCTGGGTTCTGCGTGGCTGAGGAGGGTGAATCTGGGCAGCTTCCAGTATTCGTCGGTCCCGTGGGATGATGGCGGGGTAATTTGTCACCAGAATTTGAAACGATGGTGGAGGAGCGAGAAACACCTTGCACCGCGCGCACTGAGCCGTAAAGTGTGTTAAAATCAGTGTGTGAGGCATCAGTTGGATTCGAGTGCAGCCTATGTAGACTATGGCGAACGATCCGACTAACGAAATCTTTCCTGCCCGCTGTGGGGGTTAGAAATTTGAGAGGTAAAAAGTTCGCCACCTGACCGCATCGCGGTTCTCTTCTTCTCTCTTTTTCTTTCTTCTAGGTAATTTCGGGGTTGGAAGAGTGACAGAGTCCGTCCCGTGCGTACGGAGGCCTGGGTGGGGACGGACTGAAGTTATCAGTCTGAGGCAATTGCGGGGCTGGACGGACTAGATAGTCCGTTCCAGCGTAGGACTTTTTTCATTTATTTAAAGGTATGTACTAATTAATCACGTGCCTACCTACAGACTTCCGATTCCTGGTCACTGCCCGCACCTCGATCTCGATCAATCTACAGGTGGCCAGTTGTGGCTCCATTTGCCCTCCAACCCGGCCTGTCCCAAAAGCAATAGAACGCACCAAGGAAGCAACAAAAGAAATTAGGAAAGAAACCCGCTCCCAGACTCTCAAATCCTCTTCCGCAGAAGCCACGAAGGAGGGCGTGGGGGGGGAATAGCGGCTGTCCCTGTTGAATAGTTATGGCCGTCCGTGTGTGTGCGTGCGCTTCTGAGACTCTCTGGTTCAACGCAGGTCTTCTGTTCGGGGTGACAAGTGGTAGTTCAAGGGAGCAGTAGAGGATCGTCGAAGGGGGTGAGAGAGATGTGATTCTTCACGGTGGAGCGAGAGTTCGAGCGGGGACAGTCTCTGTTGCTATGTAGAAGGTTGCAGGAGTACAGAACTAAAACCACAGAGCAGAGAACACAAAGTACATCTCGCTGCTTCCCCGCTTAATCCCCATTGGGCTCCCTGCTTCTGATAGCTCATCCGGCGTTCGCTTCCCTAGCAGCGCCGACTTCTCAACTCTAGTAGACGGCTGCTCAAGTCTAGCGACCACAGCGCCGTGCGTCCAGCGGCGAGAAGCTTTTCCAACAGTTCCTAACCCCGGTCACCTAGCTCCCCTTCCATCCCCCTGCTCCCGGAGTTCGCCCCCCCGATGCCTCACTCTGTGCGTCTTCCTCAGCGGGGCTACTCCTCTCCCCATATCCATGGTGGAGAGGAAGACCAGAGCTGCCTGGCTCTGTGACACAGCAGACCGATATCCTTCTCATCCACGCAGCAAACCACACATTTGTAGCCACCGGACGACCCGAATTGGGTCAGTACAAGAGCCCTCGAGGCGCTCCTCCGCTGTCGTAACGCTGGGCCGGGGCGGGAGTAGTTTGTACCTGTTAATGCTTTTTCGATCCGTCACTGTGTATCCAAAAACTATTGGGGCAAATAAGAGAGAACATCAATGCATTTTACGTGCAGCCCGTTTGACCATGACCAGGCATTGGGGCAATGGTGCAAGGGTCTTATGGGAGATGCAGGGGATGAGGGATGAAGGGCCAACATGGGCAGAGTAGATTTCCTCACTGCTAGTCGCCACGCCCTTTGAATGCGATGCGGCTTCCCACCTTCGGCCCTTCATTCACCCCTCCTTTTATGGGCCTTCCATGCACACCGTGAACCTCGCGTTCTGCTACTCATCGCTTACCGCAGGCCCCCGATCCTCTATCACCTGAGGTGCATCCATATCGTCGCCGCGGCTTTGCAGCACAGCTGGAGCAGGAATAGTCAACGACGCCTGCACGATTGACAGTCCCGTGTTCGCATCCGCGTCCAGCTCCATATATAGCACGCACTGCCTCCCTCGCCACCGCTGGTTCCAACCCCCATCATACCCGCTATCTCCCACAGTACTGCTGCACCTCTCATGCCATTACTCCAATCCTATCCTGCCCCTTCAAACCTCAAGCACAGTCACAACCGCATCGTCTCCTAGCGCCATCACGGACGCTCACTCGTGCATTTTTCTTTTCTCACTTCCCCTTCCGTTGAATCCCCATACTACTACGACGAATTCCATTGGCTTCCCGCAGGCGGTATCCGTATAGGGCATAGACACGGAACACGCCTTCATAACTGCCCCCACTGGAAGGCCTAGCAGTAGATTTTGTGGGCGGTTTAGAAAGAGGCGGAGAGGGGGAAGGCCTGGGGGCGACTGTCCCTTGCCTTTCCCTTGTGATCTACAACGGGCCACTAGCGGCTGATCGAGGTCAAGGTCGGATGGTGGACGGGAACTGGTATTGTGTACGACGACGGTCTTGACATCGGGATAACGCCAAGAAAACGATTTTTTTTTGTTGGCAGGCGGCGGGGCTCAGTCGAAGCGAGGCGACGAGACAAAACTAAACCCCCTATCGCCACCAAGGGCTACCGCATTACCGACCCACACTCACAGCACGCCACGCCCCAACCGAAAGAAAGCCAGCCGACATCACTCTGTCTTCCGGGAGTGTTCCCGCTAAAGACACGGCGCAGTCTGCCCAAAAGTCCTCATACATGGGATACAGCACTGCGCATGCTGTGGCTGGTCGGGACGGCAAATCCAGGGTAGGGTCTCACCTGCTGTGAGCGTAAACGTCTAACTGTCACACAGTTGTATGCCCACAATCTTGACATGTTGGGTCGCTTTCAGCAGGAGCTGTAGACCCACCGGGTACATACGAGATGTGTTTGGTGGGCGGTATTGTGGGGCCGAAGGGTTGGGTGCCAGAAGTGAGGAACTTCCACCGATTCTTCCCAAGCCCTCCTCCATAGCGCCCGCAGAGGAGTAAGGGAAGGTCACGCTTCCTTTGTTCTCTCTTTTGTCCTTTCTTTTGTTCTTTCCTTTGTGACTTCCTTGGTGCGCATTATATCATGGGACAAGCCTGGGCGGAGTGCAAAGGGGAGCTTGCAATGTGCCGCCTTCGCGCAGACTGCGGACGGGAAACGGACTTAGTGTACCTCGCCATAATCTACGTAGGTAGCATGCGAGAAATGAATATACAGAAAGAAAGAGCCGACCCTGCTTACCATTTTATGCCGGACTGGTCTAACACTGGGCGTGACTGCAGGGTTGACACATGCATCCAATGGATTTTGTGCCCCCGTGTCACAGATCTGGATTGCTCCCCGCACCGTCGGCCGCTCGTGACATCGCTTCCTTCAAAGTCCATCAGTGCCCCACCGCCGCGCTTAGTACCAACCCCCCAAATCGGCAAAAATGGATAACTTAGCTCCTTACACGCCTGCCATGAAACCTGGTAACCATCTCCCCACTCTTCCGAAAGTCGGGCTTTCTGACGGATGTGACTAATCGTGGTATTAGGCCAGGGGTGGGTTTTGACCTCGCTCGATCTTGTTGTGGGGCCTGGTAGTCGTCCCTCCACTGGCTGACGCAACCCCTGCCCATGATAGGTATAATTCGTTCCTCCAGCAGACGTGCACGCCCGACAGGGTCAGCGTTGTCGAGACTCCAAAGGGGCTGTGGACTTTTGAGTTCAGTTGCAGGCAGGTGGAGGATTACAGGTACGCGAGTTCCTCGATTTATCACACGTCCAATTGACCACGGATCAGAGATATCTTTTCGTCCCAACACATCAGTCCAGGTGCTGTCATGAAGCACGGCCTTGCCAACTTGAGCTCGACGTTTACGGTTCCCAGCCATGAGAGGGTAGGCAAGTGGCCTCTGTATCGATTGTCAGCGACTGACTTGGTGGGACCGGCCACCCGCAGTTCAAAGAAAGCACCCTCAACTATGTCATCACCTCTTCCATCTGGCGGCGGCAGATTTGGGAGGGCAGGGGTTTCCAACCTTTGAACGGAGAGAAAGGCAGCACCAGTGAGCTTTACGGTGACTGCTTTATCGGCGGTAAGTCGGTCCTAACCCGGGATCGAATCGCCGTGCCTGACTGTTGGCTGTGTAGGGTTCATTGAGGGCTCTGAGATTGTGGTGTACGTCTCGTTGGCCGCCAAACAGGGGACCGACAGCGAGGAGCTGCAACGAACGTATGTTTTCCCCGGCCCTCTGGGCACGTACAGTCCTCAGCCTTTCAGCTACTGATCAAACAAAAAGGGCAGGCCTAACGCTCGGTATCCAGGGCTTTCGTCGCGGGGAAACAGAAGCGGTAGAAGCTGAAATCCACGAGGCAGTCGCGAAGCTGAAGAAATTGACAACTTCCATATTCGTCTACGTAGTTGAACGAGAAGGATATATTCACAGTGGCGAAAGGGATTTAGAAAACCAGCTGAAGTATCTGGCCCTAGTCGACAAGCGGATGGGGAAGGTGGAGCGGGCATCGTCGAAATTATTGTGAGGAAACTCCTCCGACTCATTCAAGTATAGAACGCTGATCACTAAACTACCTTGATTAGTGCAGTGCTGACCCCATATCGTGAACTGGTGAGCTTCCACGAAGCTTCGCTCGCTTTTGAACCTCTTAACTATGAGGAACTCTCAACTCATCCGACAGTGAGTGCGCTTCCAGCTATTATTGATTGCAACTAAGCCTAGGGCATCTTCAAACTAGACATATCGCATGTTGGGTGACTCCCTCGAGTATCAGTTGCTGTATTCTCAACTCCAGAGATGTATTGATGGTACCCAAACCACCCCAATATGTCGCTAATTCAAATGTAGATTCTGAAAAAGCATCCGATATCTTCGTCGGCGGTTCTGTTGCATTGGACAAGAGTATAACTGCGAGTGAACATCAACTAGGGATTATTCAGGCAAACATACGGCATCACCGTGGGGGGGGGGCGGGGGGGGGGCGCGGGGGCGGCGGGCCGCCCCGCGCCCCGGC
>Ga0307516_10002959_pt1 | contig 22246 bp, 19 predicted proteins | sample 19_EM_MG_FD_203310 | JGI IMG/M metagenome (GOLD analysis project Ga0307516, IMG submission 203310) | Populus trichocarpa ectomycorrhiza microbial communities from riparian zone in the Pacific Northwest, United States - 19_EM | ecosystem: Host-associated > Plants > Roots > Unclassified | place... | reverse complement strand
TCCAGTAGTGCTTTCATGTCAACCATGCGATGGGTATCCATGGTGCGTAATCCAACATTGATCATCAATTTGAATTGGGGTCGAACTGTTCGAACAAAATAATATTTTGGTTTCAGCCAGCTGATGCGTTCCTTCAGTTTGGAGATAAATCTCTTGATATAGCAGATTGTGATGATATAATTTATTTGATGGGAAATTAAGCATGTCTTGTCAGCACCGTGCTCAGTAGGAGACACCCCATTTATAGGTGTAGTACAACCTGTGTCTACGATATTAGTATTGTTGTCATCAATCTCTAGTCTTTCACACTTGTTCTGCAACTTCAGTGGAAACACTTTCACTGAGCCACATCAGGAAAATCCTTCTTCTTTGCGAGTTCTCTGCAGTCCTTTGCAGCAGCCTTCATTTCTTCGAAGTACTCTGCCATCTGATCATATGTCATTCCTCTGACATCCAGTCATTCTCGACAATCTCTGGCCATATGTCCTGGCCCATTGCATATGAAACACTTCAGGGGCGATCTTCGCGCCTGATTCCTGTCAAGGTCCATTGTGTTTGGGTCACGTTGTGGCTGTCCAGTGTTCTGACGCTGCCCATGTTGTGGTGGCACCTGGTTCCTGAAAAACTGCCACTGGTTTTCCTGTGATGATGACAAAGCTTGTCCTTGTCCTTGCTCTTGCCCTTGTTGGCCATACTGTGGGGATTTCCTCACAGTTCTGTTTACTTTTCCATAGAAAGCCTCTTCAGTCTTTGCTACCTTCCATTGATGATCCATTGTTATGGCCTCATCATACCATTGTTCAATTGTCATAGGCATGGGCTGCAGCTCCATGAGTCTTCTCCATAGACCTGCATTGAGCAAGTGTTTAAACTCCACAACCAGGGGATATCCTTCATAGCCAGCTTCTAAAGCTGCTTTTTCAAATTCCTAGATGTGTTTGTCCGCCGACCTATCTCCTTGCTGGATGGTCCTAATCTTGAGTGACTGCATAGTCCTCTTGTCTGTATCACCAAATTTCAGTTGATCTCCTTTAGCAACTCGTCACTCGTCGAGAACAATTGCTGTCTCTTGTACATTAATGCGACAATATAGTCACACCAGGTCTTAGCAGAACCAGTCTGCATGTATAATAGGATCCAATAGATCTTGGCATCCTCATTGGGGAATTCTAATTTTTGGCTGTTCATATATAGACAGCATCTGTTGATAAAAGATTCCATGTCATCTCTTTTTCCAGAAAAGGGGAGGGGGTTGGCAATCTTTGGTTCCTTGACTCGAGATGATGAGGGTATAAGTGTTGATTGGTCCTGGGCCAATGCAAATAGAGACGGGTGTGATAGAGGTTGTTGTTGTGGTGAAGGAGGAAGAGGGAAATGACGGGGAGAAGGTTGGGGTGAGGACTGGGGAACATTTTGTGCAGCCTGCATGTAGGCTACGTTTTGCATCAAGTGGACGACTTGTTGGGTGAGGTTTTCTACATTTGCCATTAACATTTGAATAACCATCATAGCGCCAGCCAATTGGGTTTCCAAGTTCAACAATGTGGAAGAGGTTCCAGATTCTTGGGACATGTTGGAGAAGGTAGGGGAGGTGCAGCATAGTTGGGTGAAAGATAAAGCTGTGATGAAGAACAATAGTGCCTTGGTCCAGGCGCACAACTCTGTTCTGGACTTTAGACATGAAAACCTGTAAAAAAAAAAACCAAAGAACAGTTGGTCCTGCTTGGCAGTTGGGTAACCTTGCAGAAAAAAGACCCAGAAAAGATGAATACTCTGTGGTCTAGCCTACACGCATGAGTACTGTTGATTGTTGGAGTCAGAGGTGTTGCCTGATAGCTTCTTGTGTGCCTCTCTCTGTTGCTAGTCGAAACTGTCTGGTCTGCTTTGTCCAACCCAGTACAGTTGCCAGTATCTTTTCTGAAGATCAGATACGTCAGCCTATGTGTCCACCCTGTGCATCGGACTCAACATTATGTGTGGGGATAAATGACGTCTACTCAATATGAGATAGGTTTTTCAAGCTGTCTCTTTAACCCTAGAGTCTGGGTGTGGGGTAAAAATGTACAAATATGAGAGGAGTCAATGATAATAGTTGTAGAGCTGTAAGCGGGTGAGGTGGGGGAGTTGTATTCTTCTGTTAAGACACACTAAACTCAAAAGAGTCTTTGCAAGCTTACAAGAATCACACAAGGAAAGATGAAGGGGAAGTTTATATTGACTAGAGTCCTCACACTAGAGTGTAGTGGAGATCTTAAGAAAATACAACTAGAGTTACAGGTTTTGGGCTACTCTATATATACTATACTAGCCAAGACTTATCAATCAATAGGATATGGTTCAGATATCCTCCAATGGGATATGAGCCAGAGATAAGAAGATAAGGAGATAAGAGATAGCCAAACAAGGACAAATAAAGATAAAATAAAATAAAGTCAGATTCATGTTGTTGACCTTTTATAATATTATCCACAAAGCCAAACAATAACAAACAAGGACAAAATGAAAAATAGTTGTTAAATGGCTGTTACATAATATTCACATTGGCATGGTCATCCGACCATAAGGGACCCTCCACGGGACTCTCAAACCAACCAATTCCTGTTCCATTGTTGACAGAACAGCCTGAATAGGATACTTCTTTGGTGATCTCTCCTCCAACAGGACAACTATCCATTCAATCCTCAAGGGCTCACTCAGAAGTGCGCCCTGATGAAGTAGTATCAATAGGACTGTCATCAGCTGGTTTGTCAAGCCAGCACTGGATAGTGCCCCTTCCACAGAGAGAACAAGTTGTTCTCTCAAGAGAACAAGACACTAGGAGGAGACAACCATCACCTCCACCCTTTAGAACAGATTCATGCCCTCAGAACGTGCCTGTATGAAGTAAGCATGCACTGAAAGGACATGGAGGAAAGGCAACAATAGATGACTTTTGGGACCCTGCTCTAGAAGGAAAACCATATCATGTGCCTTCAGAAAAGCAACCTTGGCCAGTAGTGCAATAAACGCCACTAAGTCTCATGAGAGATGACATTCCTTCAACTCCAGCAAGTCCATCGGCATTGGACAATACTCCCCTTATGTTCAGACTTGAGTCTGACAACAGAGAAAGCAATGATGATTCAGAGGTAGACACACACACTCCTGTGGAAAGAGAGCATGAACATCAACAATATTCTGAGGCCTTTCAACACAGTCAGCCTGGATATATCCCAGATACCATTGATGTCTGGATCCCAGAGTTTGGGGCAATGTCAAGGAATAAAACAATTCATTCCAGGGCTTGCTCTCCGACTATTTTTATTGATCGCCGAAAACCAACATTGTTTTTCCTGGGCATCATGCCCGCTCTGCATATGAGGTGGAACAATATTCAGGCTGGATGTATACCTGGCCTAAATTGTCAAAGATCCATATGAGGGCTCCTCAAGAGTTACCTATGAGCCCTAAAGAGGTCAACAAACTAATTACGGTCATCAACAATTCGGGTTACTCCATGGAAGAACATGTTCAGACATTTACTTTGTTGTCTGAGGTTATGGTCTATTGCAGACCGTATAGCATCAGCAGAATGGAATAGGACCATGTCCTATTTATATAGTGACGATGTCTCCTCACAGATCTTGAGACCTGTGCCTGAAGAACATGAGGCATGGTGGTATGACCATGTCTCTGTTCCAGAGGGAGGATTATATTTTATTCCCAACCATATGACGACTGGGTTGGGGATGAATACATCGGAAGCAACTTTTGGATCTTCAGCAGGTGCTGCATCAATAGCCTCACCACAGCTGCCCTGGGGGATGTAACCCCATTATCAGAATAGTCTTCAATTACACTTTCCAAGTGGATCTGTGTAGTATTTTTGGATATATGCTTGGGAGAATTTTATCTCCCACTTATGGCAATGGTCAGAGGATTTTTCTTCAACATTATGCATCAATTCTGGCATGACCTCTCTTCTATGGGAAAGGGATTGTACAATGGAATCAAGCAAACCCAGACAGGCCGTATGTGCCTATAGCTCATAGGGAACCTCTAACTGTCTGGCGGTTAGATGTAGCCCCCTCTTTTCTCCAAAATCTGTCAGTTAATGACATTCTAGCTGTCATGATTCAAAACAGAATCCCGCCTGAATGGATGGCTCATAGGTACATATATGGTGCCCAATATATTCACAAACATATTGTAGTGAACTCGATGGAACATGAGTTCTTTTTGAATATTGACGCTGAGTGCATACAGAGCATCAATGGCCATGGGATCCCTCCCACCATTCCAGAGTGGGATGAATGGCATACACCATCCTCCCTTAATGTGGCACACATTTGGCACCTCATGGACAAGGAGTGCTTAGCCACTCCAACTCCATATAGAAGCCTGGGGAGCAACACATGGTTTTTATTGGGAGAGGATATATTCACAGTCTCAGACATTGGACCCTGGCCAGTCATTCAGTCACTATCAGTGGAAGCCTTGCCAACTACTGCTTCATTATCAGTTGAAGGAGTAGTGGTTTCCTTATCTGCCTCCATCAGTGTGCTATCGTTGAATGCAGCCATGACTGATGGGAATGTCACGATGATGGGTAATAAACCTATCATTGTGGGAGGATCTAATGACTCTCAAGCATCGACAAGTGCTGGTGGATCCCTTGCCCTGGGAGGGTCTAACGACCCTCAGGCACATGACATGGCTGTGGATATTCTGACTGAAGGGTCTAATGACCCTCAAGTACCTCAGGAGTCTAACAACTCATCTGCCAATGCCTCGGTCATGCTGCCCACTGCCCAGGGAAAATCAGATCCATCCTTGATGGAGGATCTTCTGCTGCACCAGTCTCTGGATTTGTTTTTGTATATGCATCACCACCACTACTACCATGATTTGTACATTGCTGTTGCTTGGTGGGAGGTAGCTTATATGCTGCCTCTCCATTCTACTACTATATTGTTGGTATTTTAAATACCGACTCTATACTTCAATTGTCACCTATTATGGGGACAAAAATATATTGGGTTAAGAATGAATTAAGCTCTTAAGGAACTTGAATCAGCAATGTGACTGTATCATTGTGACCTTTTCACACACTATAAGCACTTGTTCTTGTACCACGAGGGCTCATCAACTTTGCCATGCATCATCAACAGCATGGAGCTGGTGGCAATGGATCAACACCACCCTCAATTGCCTCAGATATCAAGTCAAGTGATGCAGCCTTACGTCTGCTTACCACAGTCATCATGAGGGCTTAATAGCCCTCCCTTTGATTCACTCCAGTCCATAGAACCTTCTGGCAATAAACAACAAGGGACGAACAATTATCCCTTTTCTCATGAGTCTAAAGGCTCTCCATGGGCCCTTTCCAGCCACACTACTAGAGGAGTTGGTGGTACTTGCTTGCTCCAATGACAGTTGGCACCCTCTGCCTGCCATCCTGATAATGTGATGTTGTCAAACGCTACCAAGAGGCTTGTGAACCTCACAAAGGCATCTCAAGACTCTAACAGATGAGATAGTTTACAAGACACCGCTCTTTATGATTTCCAGAGAGCTCCATTTGAAGGGCTGTCTACATTCACAACTTCTGGACTTTTGGATCGCACTGTTGACTATGATATGTTGAGGATCGAAAGGGAACGTGCACTGCTATGTTTATGAGAGACAATTACGTGCTTTCACCCACCAGATATGAAGCAGTCTATATTGAATGCTAGATGTTCAGTTGAAGGACTAATACATCAGGAAATCGGGGAGTGGCTGGTTTTCCCAGACAGAGTTGAAAAGTCAGTGAATATATTGGGGTCTTTGTATTAAATTGTAACCAAAGATAAACCAATTGCAGAATGAGATTCTGTGGAAATGACATATTCTGGTTCAGAAGATGCCAGATGTGGTGAAGTCCTTCAGCTGAAAAATAATTTGCCACTTCTGCAATATTGTTTTGAATGTCATACAAGAAATCCTGGCAATTAATGGTAGAGAAAGATGATGTGTAGGCAGAATGTGACTCCATGGTATGGATATATCTCAGCTCAAAGCAAGCCAGATGTGATGAAGTCTGTCAGCTGAAAAATAGTCTCCTGTCTCACAAGAATAAATATGTTGGGAGTCTTTGTATTATGTTGTAACCAAAGATAACCCAATTGCAGAATGAGATTCTGTGGAAATGGCATACCCTGGTTCAAATGGTGTCAGATGTGGTGAAGTCCTTCAGCTGAAAAATAATTTGCCACTTCTGCAATATTGTTTTGAATGTCATAGAAGGAATTCTGGCAGTTGATGTTAGGAAAAGATAATGCATAGGCTGAATATGACTCCATGGTATAGATATACCTCAGATAGAAGCATGCCAGATGTGGTGAAGTCTGTCAGCTGAACAATAGTTTCCTGTCTCACCAGAATTTTTCTGGATGTCACTGAAGAAATTCTGGCAGTTGATGCTAGAGAATGATGGTAATAGAAATAATGTGACTCAGTGGTATGGGCATATATTTCTGGAAATCATGCCAGACATGTATACGTCAGAAAACTGGTGGTAGGCTGGTTTTTCCAGGTGGATACAATAATATTAGAATTTTCAAGTAGGACTATTCTGACAGTTACATCCAGACCTACAAGTTTGGCCTTTGTCTGATAATTGATGGTAACTGATGATGAGCCTATATCTACAGATTAGGAAATCAGTGGTGGAAGACACCAGGAGGTATGTATATCTGACTACTGTACTATTTTATTCAATTTGTCTGTCATGTGTCACACCCAATTTTTGCTGATCCTGGCAATAATCATTTCTCAAATCTAAGATTTTTGAAAAATTGAAAAAAGCCACATGTCCAACAAATTGAATGAAATGGTACAGTACTCTTTCTTGTATTTCTTTTTTCTCAGGGTTTTCCTGTTTGTCTATAGTAGCATCAAGTTGGCATCAAGGGTGGGTTCTGACATCAACAAAAAGATCAGCCACATACCTGACCATAAATGTGCATGTAGCCCATAAATGACATTACCAGACAAGTATTTATGCATGTATGTTGAATACCAGACTGGGTATTCTCTCAGATAATTAACGCAAGTGGATATTTATATACAAGGTCAATATCTGATCAGTGAGGGCATGTATGGCCAGGTAGGGCTACATCTGCTCTATACCAGGCTGGGTATTGGTTCGAGGGACAGCAAAAATTTCAACCCACAAGCACACAAAGGGTGTTGGGGAAATACCAAATATATTGGCCGACAACTCCAAACTACAGGTCAGCAAATCCAAAATCTTCGTCATCCAAAGCATATGCATCTTCACCGTCCTCAGGACCTAGTTCACCCAAGTCAGGCACAGCTCCATCAACGGTGCAATGATTGTCATCATTGTCTTGCCAGTCAGCATCACCAAGATCATCCACATACCCATAATCATACTCGTTATCCTCATCCACAGCATTTTCGAGCACAAGATTGTCCCCATTGCCCTCAACAACAATGCCGCTTTCTCCAAGTAGTCCTTCCACCATGATCTCTGTCTCTTGACCCATACCTCGATCAACAGCATCACGATCTGAAAGAAAATCCTTGGTGGCTTCACACATTGATTTGTGTCTGACTCCCTCCCCCCACAAAAATGCATCATATCTCATATCTTGATCCATGAACCTACCTCAGTGTGAGTATAAGCTTGTTTTAAAAGTAAGATTGACTCACATCGAGACATAATAATATTCCCAGTCTTTGTCCTTCTCCTCCTCCCATTGTGCAGTTGGACTGCAAGGTAAAGAATTGGATGTCTTCCTATAGTGGAATGTGGGGATCAGATGGACAGCTTGTATAACTTCCTGGGGATCGAGAAATCCAAATGCAGACGAGTCATTTCCAGGCACAAAGCTGATTCGGTGCAGATGCTTTGAACACCAACCACCAATCATATCCTGCCCATACCATCAAGCAAAGAGGAAGTCAAATTTTTCCCCTTGTATCAGTTCAAGATTCGGCCCCATGTAATTTACCTTTGTATGAAAATCTCTGATTATCCAGCCAAACCAGTAAGAGAATGGGTCATCACCATTGTCGTCATGAGAGAACATCATAAAGTCTGGGTGGGTGCGTAGATTGAGCAAGTCCTGTGCACGGTGGAGGTCATATGTCATGTAATTGATGTGGATGACCTTGTGCCCATAGATCTGATTGTTGACAAAAATGAGTTGTCGGCATTCATCGTCAGTGAAGGGACTCTCATCACCATCGTATGGCTGGTTGGACAATCAACCCAGGTGGATGTATTTTGAGAGATTGCCAATGTACAAGTATATCGGCCAGAGAGATGCATTACCAAAGCTTGCCAAGTGCGTAGAGTCAGACCAGAGCATGATACCAGCTATGACTCTCTCAAGAGTGCAGCCAGGCTCAGGCAGTTGCAACATGATTCTTTTGTGTTCCTTGATGTAAGCCTCAGAGGCATAGAGTTCAGAATAAATCTGTTCTGGTGGTGCATCTGGTGACAGCTTCTAGTATTTGCGAAAGGGAGAAAAATGGAAATATTCAGCGGTTGTATCCTGGAATGCCATTTTGATAACCTGAAGAAGTGGCCGGTAGAAAAGTCCAGAGATGGTGAAGCAGGGAGCCTCAGCTTCAGATTTATATTGAACTTTGTCACATGGAAGGGCAATCTCAACTGTCGATTTGATCCAGTCATCAGTAGTGGGAAATCGGGAATGAGAATCAATTTGTTGATTATCCAAATGTCCAGCCTTCCGTGATGCACGAAACTCTCTGAGGTCTTCTGGTCTAAAGTCGCTCGCAAGAATGACATCATTGACAAGCTGGTCAAGCTCTGAGAGTTACTTCATGTCCAAACATGAGTAGAACCAGTCCATAACATGGAAAACAGATGCATTGAGGAAAGGTGCAAAGTAGTTTTCATTGAGCGAGGAACCAAGTACTGCCCACCAGGGGTGTTTTGTAGTAGAGCTACTGGCAGCACGAGCAAAATTGGGGCCATCTGCGACCTGCTCGAGCGAATGTAGATTATCCAGGGTATAAGAGGGCCCTCTGGTGGGGTATTCACGATAGACTCCATAGCTATTTGGTGGCATTGTAAAAGCTACAAGGTTGCGAGCAGGCTCGGAGGGCAATGCAGGAGGTGGAGATGCAGCCGACTCATTAGACACTTGAAAATCATCCAAGTCCATTGCTTGAGGATGTCCAGGTGGCAATTCGTCAATGAATTTTTGTGCAAGAAAGCTTTTATCAGGGGCTTTATGGAATGGTCTGCCTGAAGAGTAGAATGCTGGCACTGGCGGTGAAGGTATCGGTAATTCAGGAAGTGGTAATGGCGAAACTCCATAGAGTGAGGCTGGAGGGGGATCATCAAGCGGAGGAGTGGGTTCTTGCTGTCCTAGCATGATCAAAAACCCAGAGCACAGTCTAAGAGTGACCCACCATCTCAACATCAACTTCAGGGAAAATCTGAACATCTTCCTCTTCACGATCAGATCCCTGGGCCTCATCTTGAGTTACTGGAAGCTGTCCAAATGTCGCAATGTTATCAAGACAATGTCGCTTATTCTCCTTCAGCGTCTTCAAAACATCTGATGCTGCTGCTTTCCGGGACTTGCATAACCGTCAATGGACATTCAGCTGTTTATTGTTATCAAACTTTCTCTTGCAGCCTGAACATGCAATGGCCCTAAAGACCCAAGTAGAGATGAACCGAAAAGCAGTGTGTATTGAAGGTATGCCAGTAGAGAATGTCGACAAGATCCAAAGCTTAAGTCTGCTTCATGGGTCATGTGATCAAAAATTGTCATGCATCGCTGTATCTCTGACCTCTTTCACCATCATGGTCCCTCTGCCACCATCCACCCATGGCCAAGCTGTACTAGAATGTCTCAAGAGTGGCCAAACGACAAAGATAGGGTAAGTTTCTCTCATCAATCCACCCTCCCACTTTTGGCTTACATCTTAAGCAGTTCAAATGACATCCTCGCTCTGTACTGGGCAGCTGCATGCTGGATTGCACCCTCAATGAGTCCATGGGTTTCTATGACAAAAGTTTTCTATGATGATCCTAAGCTATTAGATGATGAATAGTGAGTCTATTAACCAATACTATAATCACTTCATTCTGATATATGTGATATGTTATACCATGGAACGAATCCTGTCGCATCTACTGCATGTTGCTCAAGACTCTGCCAAAACTAGAAGAGGTTATTCTTGTGATCCCAGATGATGCTTCTGGGGATCTTGAACTTATCATTCAGTTTGTGAGTGACTATATGCACATATAGTCCATGCCCTCAGCTTTATCTTGTTGTTAGTTTGAGACCACATCAAATCATAATCAGGAGTAAGGGTCTCCATGCTACTAAATGTACCAGAAGAATATTGATCAGGTCTGTCTGTCATGACTCACCAGTGCACTCATGACAAAAGTCAAGATTGAGGCCAACCAAATGCCTAATTTTTTATACAAACAGGAGACACCATATGACAGGAACAACTTTCAGCGAGGATTCTGTTGGGGGTTTGTACTACTTTGGGTAAGCCCTACCCACAATCTAAATCTCTTACTGATGAGGTCGCAGGCAATCTGTCATATTTTTACAGGACCTTCATCAGCAATTCGAGGTCACTGGCAAGCATCAAAACCATCAAAGGCACAAATTCATAGGATGTCAATGATTACTCCATGAGCGATCACATATATGGCAGTGCTTGTATGGTCTTTCTGCATGTTTAAGACCAATTTGATGACTTGTTATCCCTAGGTCCGGATGTCTCTCTCATCAGCTCAAAGTGGTCACGTTGGGATGACGACTTTGACACCAAGGCCTTTTTCAATAGCATTGTGAAGATTTTCGAGAAAGACCCAAATGATCCTTGGATCATTGAGACCTTTCAATATATCAACAAGCGAGTGCATCTTCCAACTTTTCAACCCCCTTTGATGCTTTTCCACAGGCAAGTTCCTGATCTGGATCATCCATTGAAGAAGGGATGGAAGGCGAGTCGACAGGGCCACAACAGCAACTCTGAAAGTGATGACGATTTTTCAAATGCAATTTTTGTGCAGCAGAAAGCCAAGAAATGAGAGGATGATGCTGGGGTTGACGATGAGCTGGATGCTATGGACACTGATAACGATCCAGCCAACAATGATGGCAGAAACAGCTATGACAATAACAACAATGCCGCCAATTCTCAAGCTCCCCCGAGGCCCTAGACTCAAGGCCACAATAGCTCAGGTCACTCTGGCAATAAGCAAGTTGTCCGATTCTGGCAAAATACACAGGTCTCATCTGGCCATGATGGCCCCAGGCCCCAAGATGATGAACTCGACCTTGGCGACAACCGTCAGCACAGCTGCAAAGATGACGGCGATGGTCAACACAGCCCCAATGCCAACAAACAACACCACCAGTAACTAATATTGATTGAATGGATTGCTTGTTCCGATAATTCCATTTGTGGCTGAGCTGAAATGAGAAAATGATGTCAATACTTACCCAGGTAACAATTTACCTGCCTAGGTATAGGATAGGATAGGATATATACAAGCTACCTGCCTAGATCCAGCCTTGTGGGCCATGTAAGGTGCACCTGTCCTGTGAAATATCTATATTCAGGTATGGAACACCTGGTCTTGTATGGTCACCAGCGATACATGGTGAACCAGCCTGAGTAACCTTATGTATGACTGAGGTCATATGTGTGATCAGGTATCCCTGTACCTGCCATGGCCTGTATTGTGACCCATCTATACACATGTATACTCAGGAATATGCCAGACCTTTTCAGCGATGGAGCTGAATGACCCTCTGCTACCTCTTCTTGCAGTTTACACTGGATGCACAGAACAATATTCAGTGCTGAAATACTGAAAAAATATTGAAAAATTAGTCTAATTATTATTACGATATCTTTTGCATCTTTCTCAGAAATGGACAAGATATTGAAAGGCTATCTATAGAATTTCCGTGCTTGGACATATTTTATGGATATCTTTTTGGACTTTTCGAAGAAAAAGATGGAGAAGAAATCTTGAAAATAATTGGAATACTTTTTCAATATTTGTTCAATATTTTGGTGCCAAGTATTGTTCTGTGCATCCAGTGTTAGGGTTGCATATAAAAGTCCCCCCAGTGTAACAAACTTGTAATTTACAATGACATTTATAGAAAGCCAAAGAGGATGAAACAGTGATTGCTAGATGTAGCCTACTTGCCTTTGAAATGCCACGTACTACCCCAATGTTGAGAAACCCCATTGAATGAGCCTTGAGATTGTGCAAAGAGTGTCAATAGGCCACGAAAATCCTTCATGAGCTGAAATTGATGAAGTCAGATGAACGATCATACCTACACTGTGGCAGCATCGCCATTCAATCTCGTGCCAAGCAAACCTCTGAAAATAGCTTGCTGAATCATAAATGACAAGGACAGATACATGAACGTACCTAGTTGGGAAGACTCAGTAACATCTCTGTTCAACCGCATACATGCAATGCATCTCGACTGACATGTCCCACCAATGTGAAAATGTGCCTATAGTAGAACAGACCAGAGCTTGAAATGCTGAGTTTGGACACCTGTTTACTCGGGAGAGTCAGTTAGTTTTGCCTGGGAGGGGAGGTGTACCTTCTTGTGTACCTTTCCGTCCCTTCATCTTCGAAATTGATGAAGTCATGAATGAAATGTCGATTTGCTGAAGTCTTGTGCACCGATAATGACTGTAATCAATATCAGTCTAACGCTGACCAGTGGAAGTCAAAACTGGAAGCAAACTCACCATTGAATGGAATCACCAGTCTGACCAAGAGTACACCTACATCATGAAGACTTTGTAGAATTGCTGTTGAGTCGTGTACTGCACCCCTGGCCCTGTCATTGGAGATTGAACCAGAGAACTTGAGCCGAGTTTCGGGATTGTACTTGAAAGTATTCCTGGCCTTTTGAACACTGCCATTAAGCTGAAAATAACAAATGAACATGACAACAGCACACCTGAACTTGTAAACTGAGGAGGTGTGTACGTTGTGTGTTGTACCAAACAGAATGGCTCGAACTTGCAGCCGGACATTGGTGTCGAGAAAAATTTGAGCCTGGAATGGGCTTGTGCTTGAAACGCCAAGTTTGTCGGCTATTGACTTGGGAGAGTCAGTTAGTTTGTCTGGGGAGGAGGGAGTACGATTACACACCTTCTCGTACCCGTTCGCTCCCATCATTTGTGAGAACTCCGAAATGGATGACGCTGTACTTGAGATATTGATTCGCCGAATGATGGTAGACTAATGATGCCTGCGATTGATATCAGTACAATGCCAACTATTGAACAGAGGCAAACCTATCTTGTACGAAGTGTTTACTGCATGGAGAAAGCATGGGCGTCGTTGATATGACTGTTGAATGGCTGTGCCTGTATTTGCGCTTTTCCCACAGTTTTGTCAGTACAGAATGCAATGTTGGGCCCATTATAAACATTATTCTATTGGAACTGCTGATTATAATGGCTACCTAAGAGTGTCTAAATACCACTGGACCACCTTTGGTCATGATCATAGGAACAGTCTCTTTGAGGGCTTAACTATGACTTGACACAACCTTTCATTTCTCACTGGATAAGACCAGTGAGGGGACCAGTATTGATGATACTATTGTATGACCTATCACCCTATCCACCTTATCCAGAAACACCCTGATTATCTGTGGACTTAACGAGGGCTCGGGGGATTTGCTATCTCGAACACGAGCATCCAAATACCCACGCATCACAGAACATGTCACGCGATCACTAAAGCTGTGATGCCAAGCATGTGAATTACTGGAAATAGAATGAACCCTGGAAACAGATTCCGAGGGCCTGGAACTGGTCCCTGACACTTTGGAACATGATTGATGGCAACTGGGGATTTGATCGACTCTGATCAATATTGATGCGGCATTCTATAATGCTTGCGCACCCTCACAACACATGGAAACCTCATGGAAATGGCCCGCACACAGCACTAAACATGCATGCAAAGGCTATTAGATTGATTCCCCATTTGATTTGACTCATTCCTTGTGATAAACTCTATTTATTTTAGATTACCCCTTTTTGTATAAAAACCCCCGAAAACTGTAGAATACACCAGAGTAGTGCCTGGGACTGAACCCTCCAGAATCTCTCTCTCAGCAGCTGGCCATTGTAAACTGTTTGACTGGAACTGGCCTCAGTGGCATGCTGTTAACTGTACTGTGACTGTTTAAAATCATTATTTTTATAATTATTGTACTGAGTTGGAAAACTCTTACAACTTCGGTCGACCCTGGACTCTTAGTTGGTATCAATGGATCTTTGATCAAGCCTTTTGAATGAGGCTTGATACCTCTTCACACTCCATGAACTTGTTATGCCGAGTGGTTTTGGTGTTGGTTTGAGGTGTTTTCGCACTTCTCACTCTTCATCATTTTCTATCTCATCATCGCAAAAATTCATAATGCTTGACAATCTCCAAAGGATCGTGTCTGGACAGTGGCAGACTGACTCCAGAAGACTGAGCACTCGACTGGTGGTTGCTGTATGATCACTGATTGTGCCAATCGAGCGATCTAAATACAAAATGGTACCTGGACACAATAAAAGAGACAAAGAGATGATACAATGACTTACCAATCTCACAATCGACCCAGGTGCAAAGGTTGTGGTCCTGTCCCGACGTTTTGGCCTCCTGAACTTGAAATGACCGAACTGATTGATAACCGATGACGCCAAGTCAAATCAGTCAAGAAACAGGCAGACGCATAGTCTATGCCCAATCACAGTCGAGAGGTGATGCATAGTCGAACCTCTGAGGACGTGCAAGTCTTGACGGACGCCCAGCTGTTTACAGGTACATTATTAACGCTGCCCGTACAACCACAAGAACCAGGATCCCCAGCAGCGACTCATCTACATCTCTCCGAATTTCAACCACCAAGCCAACTCGACCTCTTCCCACAAGTAGTAAAGTAACATGATGAATCGCACTCATTTACTCCGCGCATCCCATTTGACTTCCCTCTAGATCTGTTTATACATTACATAGCAGGTGAACCATCGCAATTCCTGAAACTCACCACCATCTACATGCTGAGAAGAACCCCGTACAACCCGAATCTCCCTACCTTGAACCACGGGTACACCTTCCAGGTGAGTTTGGATCCCTCATGAACTGCCCGCCTGCCCAACTCAATCTAGCCCAGGGACGTCATGTGGGTGCACAGACACAGAGGTAGAAGAACCGCGATATTCGTCAGATTCTACATACACAAATCTTGGGACTGGCCGGGAAATAACGAGATCTCTGGCGCACTTGTCAGACTTGGGGGACATAATCACTACATGCCCGATCTTTTGGTGATATGACCGCTACACGGCTAGGCATGATTTTGCACGATTCAGTAGAATCTAGCGTCGTACACTCTCTAATACTAAAACCCTTTGAAACCTTTTACTATAATTTGATGTGACCTAAGGACTATACAAGAGTCGTGGAGGAGCCCCAATCTGATGACTACGCTAGCGAAGATGTGATGCACAACATCAGATCCTGGATACAGAACGGTACCACTTGGGCTTGACTGTATACTTGATCTATTATATCCTACAATGCTCACAGAGTTAGGCAACACCAAGGGGACTTTAAACCTTTCTATTCAAACACTTTTATATTCTTTATTTCCTAATGTGCACTGCGCGACTGTTTAAAAGACCATTGGCATGGTCTAGCGATCTTGAAACCTGACATCATGCCATTGAACGGCCCAAAGAACAATTTAGCAATAGACCGGCTTACTGGCTAGGACACCGGAATCGCGATTGGGCACAATACTTGAGACGGACCGCATCCGACTGATGCAATATGAAATGATTGGAAGGTAACCCGGAGTACTACTGGGTTACCACCTGTTCAGATTTGAAATACCTACGGAATATGCTAGACACCGGCACGAACATTTGTTGATAGTGTGTGCCAGGGTGGCAACATGTAGGACATGTGAATGATGACCGCATGAAGCCGTAACTACATGCTAGCAACACATGTGGTATGGTGACATAGAACCCCAAAAGGATTCTTGACGAAACATAGACTTCTATTTTGAGTATTGGTATGATTAAAACTATTATCATTAGACCTTTCCATATTTTATTGAGATATGCACTCGCCCATGTATAAAAGGCTTGCTAGTTTGTAGGTTTTCAGTAGTACAGAATTGCCCCCAATCAACTAGTGTTGTGGTAAACACTGAGTGCAAAGTAAGGAGTTCTGAGACTCATTGGAATCAAGGATTGATTGCCAACTTGACTGGGTTACTGCCATTTGTGTTTTGGATTGAAGTCCGAGGGACTATTGGGATTGCCTTTGTCTGTTGTATCTTGTGGATCGTTTGCGGTCTAGTCATATCTTGAAACCAATATCACCGAACTTGTGACGATTCAATTGTTGTGATTCTACCTGAACTTGTGATTCCCTGAGTATTTTGGAGAAGAAGACTTCTTAGACTCCGTCACCCCGAACCCGCCCACTGTTGGAGACAGGCTAACCAATTGCTAGATTGTTTTGTGTTGGTTGTTGTGTGTGTTGGTGTGATTTGTCACACTTGCGTGCTCTTCGCCTACCCTGACTGTGCGTATCATTGGTGTGGCCTATCGGGGATCTTTCGACTTGGCCATGAGTAGCATGGTCAGTACATTATCTTCAAGCACCTTTGAGACCCAGGCTAACTGCTCCCGCAGGGGCCAGAGAGTTTTGAAATGACCAGAGGGTAGAGAGTAGAATTTATATAGAGTTTTCGTCATCTTGTCAGGTCGGCGTTCTCAGTGATCGTTGCCGTCAACGATATTTTTGTCACGAAGTACGTCACACTCCATCAATCTTATGGGCTGGGTAGGAATTGGCAGGAGGGTGGGGCAGGCAGACAGTGCTCTTGAGCCATTTGCAGTTGAGTATTCTTGTCCGCCATGAGGTATCCATACTCCAATGTTATGTGTTTATTCGATTATTCTATCTTCTGCCCTAATCAAGGATTCTGCCTTCTTAGACCAGGGCTTGATAGAACATTTGAATGGCTTGGGATGACTATTACAAGGAGCTCGCCCCTGACACAAGGACATCAGCTCACCTTACAATTCTCGAGGTACTTGTTGGACTCATGTATCCAATTTGCATCGAACCCGAATGATGTCGTTCACTTACTTCTCTTCTTTAGGTGATCATAATAGATGTGTTTACTCCAAAACCACTCTGAGTCTCTCCTTTAACTCGCTCTGGGATACATGAAAAGATCAATGCTTCCAGGAAGACATTGAGATTCTTCACCGATGGGATGTTGAAAGTGTTTTGCGGAACGTAGAGAGAAGAATAGTTGGACGCCAGTTCTACCACTGTCAAGTGTGGCCACATGTTTATAAAGTCCTCAACACAAGATGTCACTTGTTATTGAAAGCCTCCGGCCCAAGATGGTAGGTTTAGCAGATTCTTGATAGGTTCGTAAAGAGTGAGTCCGGAGGGAGGGGAAATGGTACAGAAAGGGTTTTTCAAATGAGGTTCGGATGAACAAAGATTACTTGTATGTTTCTTATATGCGTCGTGGCCAATCTGTTGATCCTAAAGGCCAAGGTGGAAGACAGGATCAGCTCAAGAATGCGAATGGTTTTCAGTGGGACAGCTGAGGCACATCTCCTTGCAGAAAACATTGGTGAGTTTCGAGGCCTTTAAATACTTTTTTCTCACCCCAAAGTAAAGCTGATGCTGGTGTTGGTGTGATTCTCAATCCAGCGAGACCTTTCCCCATTCTTGGAGTCAATGCTGCATGTAGGTATCCCAGTCCACCGTTATATTATACCGATTGATGCATCATGCAGGTTGGCCAGGCCACCATTAACTAATGACACTGTGCTAGTGACATTGGTGCAGCACGGTGTTACTGTAGGCTCGGGGGTGTGAAAAGCCTGGGAGGCAAGAAACATATGATTCTGTGTTCGATGGGTGACCTCTTCACTTGTAGTTTCTTTTGTATCGTTCTTATGATTTTCAGGCAGCCCTGGAATCAAACAGAAGAATTGGAGAGTGAGGCATGTATTCCCTAGTTTACAGAAACTTGCAAAAGCTCTTGGGTATCAGGAAATTGAATGAGAGCCATGATCTTGTTGCGTACGAGGGGGGTGGCATTTTTGATTTTTCGAGTAAAGCTATTGTGGTGGTGTCATTGGAAAGGCAGGCAGTCGACCTTCTTTAAATGGACTTTCTGACACAGGAGGAAGCTGCCAGGGGCTCATGGAGCCCGTCATGACTCCATTATAATACCACAAGGTATTTCCTGTACTGAGGTGTGACACAATGAAGCTTTATGATGTCATTACCCAATTTAATTCAATATAATCAATCCTCCTCCCACTTGACATTGACACCCACAATGCTGCTATATCGACATCACTTACTCGATGACCCCTAACGCCTCCTTCTGTATCTATGAAGTTTCGATCATCAGTACCACTCCCCCACATCATCCTTCTGAGTGTTGAAGTTAGGGTTACATGTGCCATGGCTAATTGGTAATTCTTCTGATGAGAAGACATTGTAAGCTAATGGTGCCTGCAGCTCCAGGCTGGATGTCTGGGGGATGTTACTTCCAGGGATGCTCCTCAAGAGATCACCACCCATGAATGAACATGCACTATTGTTCTGTTAGTACACTGGGAACTAGTCAGTTTGATGGGGCTCACTTAGCATCCACATTATTCGGGTCCGAGCTTGATGCAGCTGCGTTGATTGTTATTATCATTTTATGGAAAACTGCAGAGGATCACGGCATACCTTCAAATCCCAGTTGGCCTAGGTCAATAGTGACTAGACCCGGGTTGGGGTTGCATTCACTTGAATATGCAGTGCTCGCTGTCGGATGCATGCTGCTTGGCGGGTTACTATGGTAAGGTCTGCCAGTCAATGAGAAATTGCCAGAGATGTAAGAGCTGGTATCTGAATTTTTGTCTACAATTGACTGAACAATTAGCATTGAAGAGGCATTCTGCATCATCGGGAAAAATCGGCTTGCCACGATAGGAATCTAGAAATAAGTCTTGAGGTCGGAGAATTAGTGCCATAATTGTTAAAGACTGGTGGTGCTTACCCATAGATCTGGCATGTAACAGGAAGTCAAGATTGTGTTGTTCCAATGGTGCGGTCCACTGTGGAGGGATGGTGGGGTTCAGAAAGGCTTGGGGGACTGGGGGGATGCATGAACACTGAGATTGGAAAGATTACAAAATGGTGCTGGTGGAGCCTTGAGGTCAAAAGGTAAGTACCTATGGTCCCGAAATCCTGGTGGGGCTTACCACTGGGGGCCATGTGGCTTGAGGGTTGGAGGTTAGTGACCTGCAAGGGAGCACTGTGTTTGGTCCTCTTCCTTGCATCCACAGAGACCGAAGCAGTCTCATTGATTTCCGCTCCCCATTTCGAACCACTTTCGAGGATTTTCGATTTTTCCTTCCATCCGTGTAGCATTGGGATCAGTTCTCCGAACCAAGATCGCTTGTCCCTGACTTTTCCATAGTCTGTTTTCTTTTTTCAGGTATTACAGTCAGAAAAACCTTTCAAGAATGCCTACCTTGCCAAAAAGCAGGCATTGGCTCATCGTCTGGCCCAACATCTGTTGAATGATCAGATTTCATGCTTGTATAGAAGAAAAAAGGGGGTGACAAACAAGATTGGAGAAGCTCAAGATGCTCCTTGAGCTCTTGATATTCAATATTAGAAAACATTTGGTGTGAGAGAAATTGGCCACGTATGCTCTGCTTCCGCTGTGAGGGATGGTATTCAATCGTGATTCAGCTGTGCCACCTTGAGTTTTTTTTCACAGTCCTTAGGCCGGTTTCAAACCGGGATATCTTGTTTCTGGTCGCATTTGATTCTTCAATTAATTTTTGAACATGGACTGTAGGATTTTTGTGAGGAGATCAGAACACATCTGATCTGAAGCACTCATCGAATAATTTATCCTTGCCCTCAGGCAATTGGCCTTCGAAAGGAATAAAAATTAGCAATCTAAGTTATGTGGAAGAAAATTGAGTGAACGCACTTGGAGTAAGATCGTTTGAGTCGTCAGGCACAGCCCAGCCGCCATAACTTTCTGGGGTCATATTGACCCATTCTCTTTTATGGTTGAGCGACATGAGAAGGGAGAAAACACAGCATGACGAAAGGATAACAGCCACTTCCGGCATGTCAAAATCCAAGGCCATTCCATCAATTGTCGCCTCCTGTAAGAATCGACAGCCTGTTGAGGGCCATTCCCGATCAATATTGCCCTCATGAAAGTGTTGATGGCAGAGCATAAAAATCCATAATATGCCTCAGGGATGTTGCTCTGTGGGCTCACTCCAAAGAGCTATATCGGTGGATCAGTAATGAAAGCGCTTACACAGGGAGTAAGGACCCTAGTCCCTCATACTACTTAGATTTATAATCCCACAGTAATAACTTCAAACAAAGCATAACAGTGCGGAAAGAAATATAGCACTATAAGGGCAACAGCGAATTCTGAAACCCTGGCCTGTACGGCTGTTTGAAATCATGGTCAAAGAAATACAAGTCTTCTTTGATGCAGCTTACATTGGGATGATGGTCTTCATGCTGATTTTGACGGTGAACCAAATCAGGAAAAAAGACGTTGATCAACTTTACTTTGATCTACTGTGGGTCTCAAATAGGATGATGCCAATTTGTGTGCGAGTTAACAGTGAACTCATAGAGAGGCTGAGGGGTATATTCATGATTCTCCATTTGGGTGAACTCAGATATCAACCCTGATTTCGCTGGGGAACCTAATCAGAAAAATCGTTGTTTGCAAGTTCGATGACTTGTGACATGGCCCAACTTGCTGCTGTGACACTTCTTAAGGACTACCTTCTGCTGTTCGAATGTTGAAGAATCCAGTCACTCCCGCATCCCACCAATTGCAATACATGGGGCTTCCTTTTTTCGCCTGGAGTTACTCTAGCTTCAGGAATAGAAGTGTGGCTGGTCCTCGAAATGAACAGTTTCAAGACACACAAGAGCTGAAGGGATGCAGCGACAATACCAAACAATGAAACCCAGTGGAAATACTGATTTTGAAGCTTGGTTCAAGTCTGCAGCCAGTAGTAGAAAGCCATGATGAATTCGAGTAAGAATGCTTCGCTTTACTCTCATGCAATTCATTGTTCATGATCCTCCAGACTGCAATAGATTCTTCCTGTCCCCCATCTTGCACACCATCCACCAGTGAATTTTCTATGATGTCAGATACCTGCGGAGATCCAGGATGACATTTGTTCACAACTACCGGGGGGTATTTATGAACCCTTGGCTGATTTTGTGTCAGATATCCCTGACCCACTGGACAGTCCTCCTTTGGTGCGAATGAACAACAAGTTGCTGGAGCCACTTGATTCTGAGTATGTGTGTTTGCAGAACCTCTCAAAACCCAAGGACTTTGAACTCCCCTATCAATTTTGGCATGAGTGGAGAGATCAAGTATGGATTGAGCTCATCCTTATTGAACACTGGGCCTATTTAGCAGATGAAACCAAGAACAAGTTCTGGAAAAAGCAATGCATATGTACATTGGAGCTCCTCCATCAGCTTTCACTGCATATGAGCTATTATTTAGGAAGCTTGGAATGCCTCGCCATGTCTGCAAATCCTCCCTTCCTGGATAGACTCGAGGAAGTTGCATCCAAACAACACCTACTATATGGAGCGAACCACCCTTGGACCCTGATTCGATGATATCTCAACCCTATAAAGCTGGGTGTGTATTACGATGCATATGCCAGTTTAAGTTGCATGTCTCCACTAGACAGGGAGAAAGATTAGTAAGATCCTCAATAAATCGAATGTTGGTGTGACTTGCCATGAACCTACAGAGGAATGCGCAGCACCAGTCAAACTTGATGACTATAAACAGAATTTGTGTACAAATAATCACAGATGTAGTACCAGGCCATGCGATTCTCAGCCCATTCGCCAGTGTAAATGTTATGGAATGGCACTAGCTTCTTATATAATCAGAACCTAAAGAGGGAGTAACACAAACCTGAAGAGGGGATAACATCTATCTAAGAAGAGAGTGGCATTAAAACCCCTTTTCAATATTCTCATCTTTTTATTGTTTGGCCTTGTGGACATTATTATAAGGTTTGACAGGTGCTTGGCATTACTCCACACTGCTGACTCAATGCCAAGCCATTA
>Ga0307516_10002957_pt1 | contig 22253 bp, 19 predicted proteins | sample 19_EM_MG_FD_203310 | JGI IMG/M metagenome (GOLD analysis project Ga0307516, IMG submission 203310) | Populus trichocarpa ectomycorrhiza microbial communities from riparian zone in the Pacific Northwest, United States - 19_EM | ecosystem: Host-associated > Plants > Roots > Unclassified | place... | reverse complement strand
GTCACTGTTGTAGAGATCTGAGTCCCCGTCGTGCACCTGGGAAAGAGGTATGTCAAGTCACCAACTCCACTCAACTCCTGACACTTACTCGAGCCTTTTTACCCCCACAGTCGGATTCCTCATCAGTGACAGCTTCAGTCCACCTACGTTTCGGAAGCAAGGGAAGTTGAATGGATGTCTCGTCTGAAGGTGAGTTGAACCACTGAATCTCTGATGCTTCTTTCAGCGAGCCATCAGGATTGAGGGCTTCTCCATCTAGTGAGGCCTGGGGGGTAATCCTTTGCACGAAACTGTCGAGAGTAGTCGTCTGGAGGGTCAGCTCTAGATCCAATGTTCCTGGTTAGTCCACCGAGTTTGTTTAGTATAACGTTAATTGTACCTCTTCCTCTGCTCTTCCCAGCCTTTTCCCGAACGCTGTCGTGCTGATCTGTCAACGCAGATTTGGTTCCTGCAGCGGGAGACGCCGGCACGTAAGTCAACAAATTGGTTGAATCCCACACGACGACTGATCATTTTTCTTCGGCTTCGTGACAGGTGTGGGGTAATCACATCCCTGCAAATGCTTGGAAGGGTGATGGGCACATGATGTCGACACAATCAACGAAGTATCAGCTTTGTCTTGCTCACGTCGTGTTGCCATCGCTTTCATGAGGGATGCCTGGACGGGAGGTTGTTCGATAGAGGGACTGCCACTCATGCTACCTTTTCTGATGTTAATAATTATACTAGGAACTCATAAAACTTTTGTCTTGGTTTCAGACTTATGAAGGCATAATTAAGGACATACTGCAAACCATCTGATTGGGGGTTGGGAACTTGAAGATGAACCAGCTCCGCCCTCAGACCCTGAATATTCGGGTTCATGCTGTGAGGTTCGGTTCAGCGGGACGATGAACATGGACACGTCCTAGAGGTTTGGTTCAACCAAACCCCAAACATAGAACCTGAACCCAAGGTGCGGTCCAGGTTCAGGTCCGGGTTCACGGGGTTCTGAACCACACCAACGGCCAGTTTACTATGTACTGAAAGGGTGAGGTCGAACCGATGCTGAAGCCATCTATGAAACATTCCCATTTGGGATCCCAGGTCGTCCCATTGTCTGTACCATTGACGATAGGGATCTCAACCAGAGCTGTTGTGCCAATGACTGCCTGGAATGATGTTCCTGGCACAAATTGGTCAAAAGATTATAGTAGGACTCAGGAGCGACCACTGACAGCAGATCTAGACAGAACATCACTCACCTTTGAAAGAAAAGGAAAAGCTATCATTGCTGTTCGTTCCATGCATCGTATGGAGATATGGGGTGCCAAAGTTTCCCGACACATCTCCTCCATCTGGGAACCAGCCTTGGCCGATGTACTCAATTGCAGTATTAGTATCATCTATAACGATTGGCCGGATAATGGATGTCATACGGATGTGAAATGAGTGGAGGTCTATCATTCCACTTTATCTCTCTTCATCAGCCAGGCCACATGAGCATCAGTGGTGCAAATTCAATTTGTTCAGTGTGTTAGAAGTCACATGACTGTGTGAACAAGTGTGGCAGCAACTTGACACGATCAAATGACCTCAGCAATAGAAGAGGGAAAATGTTGACAAAAGCTGGAATCAAACCAGCAACACTCAGTTCTCTAGACTGGCACTCTAACCAACTAAGCTATTGTGCCATTGGCAGAGTATGAGTTGTTAAGTCATATCACTATGAGGATGGTTAGTCACTCAACTGGTGCAACTTCATATTGTACTGAAGATGATTAGTCTTAGCACTAGAAGTGTATAACCAGGATTCAATTGCTCATGCAACACAGTGGGGGTATAGTAGTATCTTCCATTGGCCTGAAACATAGGTCGACATCAGCCGACTCAGTGTCAAAGATCGGACTTTCAAATACACCCTTTCTTCTCAAAGTCATTTGACCAGTCATTCATTGACAAGTCATGACAAAATCAGACCGTGAGTGGCGGGAATGATCAATGAGGGATAGATAGCAAACGGCGGGCATATTTCGCGTCGCCTGAAGTTCGCCGGAGTCCACAATCTTTTACTTACCAGGACGGCTTCGAACGTGCCCACTGCCCAGGCCCTCAAAAAGTTGCTGAAGACGCCAGATTGTCGCAGGGCAGATGCCCTGTTGGAAGGGTTTACGAGGTTCGGGGGATTGTTGATATACACTCTGAAAAGACTCCGAGGCTCGTGACCATTCCCTCGCCGTGCGATGTCAATTCAAGTTTTACCGGTCCCTCTACGAGGCACAAGTACTTACGCAGGACCGGTCACCGGTTTAGCTCTGAATGGATAGCTGAGCTGTCCCAAACGGGCACAGGAAAAAATGCGTGGCCTGCGTTAGGGTTGCGTGTAAAAGTCGGGTATTTTTTACATCACGTAATTTACTGCGTGACGATGCTGGGGCTGAGGTGATCGATTGTCATCACTAATAAGGAAGGTCTGCCTACGGGAGACTAGGGCTGAGGCGTCAGGGCAACGTATTATACAGTTTCAACACATCGGAAAAAAAAAATTCACCAAGAAGTTGGCTCCTCTCCTCTTAGGCTTTATATTGTTGCTCGACGAGTCGACGACATTGACACGATGACTCACTGCAGCCGCTGCCATCAAACGCAACCCTAATGATCCCTCCTGGCGCAATAGCGGTCGAACAACTGCGCCTTCCTGGCGTTCCTTCTGCGATCCTCCTGCCATCAGCCCAAACATCTGTGTTGGATCTCCTCAGTACTCCCCTCCCTCCAATCAGCCTATCTGCTACATCATTCCGAGTTCAAACAGGGCAAAAATTCGCATGCAGATCTACTTATTATGCCACCGGGGATCTCCGTCGGAGTTGAAATTTTGCCTTCCTTTACGTCTGCTCACCCTTCCTTTCTGTGCCACGGCCACAACTGCCCACTTTGTGGTTCACTTGCTACTGGCCCACGCTTGATTAACGCTCTTTGCTGCCCACCACCTTCACCACGCCTCTGTAGCCCTCTGCCGCGCCGACACTTGTCCACCGCGCACTTCGTCTGGCCTACTGGCGTCAAACTTTGTCACCCACCTCCGTAGCCCTTTGTCGCGCCCACACCCGTTCATTCAAGTTGTCCACCCTCCATTCCCGCACCCCTCGTCCCGCCCACCGGCATCAACCTCTGCTTCCCGGGCCACCACCGCTTCCGAGTATGTACCGTCGAACCTTCTCTGCTTCCACCACGCCTACTGACTACCCCGCCCTTCCCAGTTCTCTCACAGTTCCATCCCTTCAGTCAGCTTTCCTCCGATCATGCCACTGGGCTGCACCCGCGCCCGTCGTCGACCAGCCTCAGCATCTTCGCTCAGAAGATCTTCAACATAGTCGGTGTCGTTAGATGTCGAGAATGTACAGGCTTCTCAGTTATCCCACCAGTTGAACATTGAGGATATCCGTGGCAATTCCCTACTTTTCCCGCACCTCCCCTTCCCCAACGACAACGCAAGAATTACTCCACGGTGTACCGTATGTCCTCCACCGCTCCGTGACGGATCGATCTTTCCTTTTTGTCCGCAATGATTAGATATGTCGCTGGGGGTTCAACGGCCTGCCGCCGACACCCTTCACCCTCCCGACGCAGGTTGGAGGTTGTGGAGTGATGGTTCCGCTTTCACCGCTGGATGTCAAAACGACCTCCCTCGGACTCGGACGGATCAAGAAAACACACCTAACGTACGTGCGGTCCATTCACCTGTCCCATGTTTGGTTCACTTCCACATCTACAGGGGACCCTGTGAGATTGCTGGACGGTTCATACTGTCATGTATTTACTGCATACATACATAACTCATACGTACCGTGGATTCATGAGGCACAATAAAGTCATTGGATTTAATGCATGGAGGTCAGGGTAAAACTAGTGAGTAAAAAAAAATGATATAGTTATAACTTATGTGGGTGCAGGAGGTCTCTGCGACAGCTGCGCGATCGCCGATTTTCCTGCGCCTGCCGGACCGTGAAGCCAGAGGACGCTCTTCCCTTCTGTGACATGCGACAAGATCTCACGGATCACGGTTGGTACCTGCGCGAATTTGCCTTGCCTGATTCATTACATGTTCCTAAGATACTATCCGTGCGTACAATTCACTATCTCGTTCAGATCGGATCAACGTCCTCGAAATCCTCTTTTCTTATTACGCTAGCGCAGTTGACTCCAAGTAAGTGACGGTGGGCACTGCCCTCGGCGAACGAAATGAGGACATCGGTCGCCACATAATTTCCCATTCACCACAGGAGCAATGATCGTCTTAGTACCCCCCACGAGCGATATTTCCCAACGATTCAACTCAACGGTACACAGAACAAAAGAGAGAGTAATAGCCCCACCAATATCAGCACTAGCGGGGTCCCGTTGATCCCGCACCCGATTTTGTCTACTTCGGCAATGAGTACAAGAAGGTTTTTCCTTCCGACCCGTTTGAGAGCTTGGATTATCTTGCCTGGAAGAGCTCTATGAAGTGCATATATTCAGCAACCGCAACCAGTGCACAACCAACACCTTACCCGACACACGCCTGTCAACCCACTAACCAAAAATCTAAGCCCGACGCACCAGCGATGTTCTTACCAATGCTCAGCTTGCCCACATCGGGCAGACCCACGAGACAGGTAATTTTCCCCTGCACAGATCCTTTCAGCTTCCCTACCGCCAAAAGAACCCGCGACTTGACGTCCTGCAGCCCACAATGATCCACTCCAGATAGTTCCTGGTCACCCCCGCCAACCACCACCTTGGGCATGCTCAGCTCCGCCGCCTGCTGCCTGAACCCCCCAACCAGCTTGTCCTTCCCGTCGCTCTCCATCCAAACTCTTTCTTGATACCCTTGAGTGGTAAGTAATACTCCCTGTGCCGTTTCGCGAACTCACTGTCAACGTCCCGTGCGAGCTCGGACACTGTAGTTGCGGATTGGTGAGTTCGTTTGAGCATTGCGGAGCGGTCGTCGACGACGCGGCTTTCAAGCACATTTTGCAGCTCTCGGACCTTGCCACCAGGAGTCGGAGTCTGAGGCGGGAGGAACCGGGGTGTCCGGCGCGGAGGGCCAGCAAAGGACCCAGAATAAACTGTCAGTGTACGGTGGATTGTTGCGCTGAGATAGGGTGACGCGGGATGGTCAGACCTGAGCCAGCGAGAAATTCGAGCTGACTTTTTAAGTAAACTCCGATTGATCCGGCCTTCACGCCTAATCACCGATGTCCTCCCCCATATCAGGCTCTTCCTGGCGTCGTCGCCTCGCTACTCACAGCGAAGAACGTTGACACACTTACGCAGCTGGATATCTTGTTTGTTTAGGCCCGGATTGGAGAGTCTCCAGATGGAGTCGTGGTCTTTGGTGGAGAGGGGGTGTTCTTGGGAATGATGATGACGCAAGCTCCTGAATGTTTCCAAATGATGGGGACCATCCACCTGTAGGCTTGCTGACAATGCTCACAATCAAGCCCTCGATCACGTGTTGCAGCTCTCCAGAGTCTCCACGGCCGCAGCAAGAATCAAGTTCGGAAAGCTTGTCCGTCGAAGTCGTTGAAGCAACCTAACCGTGTCGAAAAGTTCGTTCGCGAATGCAAAGGTTTCATAGGCACATCACGACGGAACTTCCTCGGCTGCACGATCGGATTGAGAAAGTGTCGGGTGATGCCAGCCGCTAGCGTGTCGGTCCATTACTGTACCTACCTCCTCATCATCCCATTGGACCCTTGCTTGTCCAGGAAACACGAGTCGGGTGATTTTCTGCTTTTCCATCTGACTTCTATTTCAACTCAGACTCTGATATCATAATTATACACGTCCTTTCTTCGTTCACGCTCCGTCCACCCCACCCCTCCCTTCCCTTTAACCTCGACCTCGTTCAAGTTTGTTGTACCATTGTTCCGACGCAATAATATAATTATACTTGCATATTGCATATACCCAAGCAACGTCCCTCAGGCTGTCTCCCGATTGTGATTCCCCACATCGCACGCTTTCGTCAAGTTACAAGGAATTCGCATTTCAAGCACCCTTACACACCAGTCGCCTTAGCTCGAACTCGTGTCCAGGATGATTGCGATATCTCACCAGAGGTGCCTTTCAGACACATGGCTCTTCCAAAGCGACACTATGTCCTCGGGTGGATCGTCACATCTCTGGGAAAAGTCGGTGTAGTTATTGGGAAGATTTATTGAGCCTTAAAGGCCACCCAGGGTAATGGAGGATTGGACAGACCTCCAGCCACCATACCACCTGGAAAGCCAGACAGGAAACAGTGTCCTTTTCCCAAGCCGATGCTTTAAATATGGCCTCATTTCCGGAGAAGCACTGTATTTCAGTGAGCAGGTCGGGATCGTTAGGCAATGCTATCGTGATAAACGTATCTGGCACCCAGTGCCGGTAGCAGCCCATACAGAAATACGTCGAGTTTTCCACATATGTGTCTTCATCCGATGTGTCCGCGACGTGGCTGAGGTGCAATAACGACCGTCAAAACTCGTTGCAATGGCTGTTGAATCATAACTCACCATGTTCTCAAGCACCTCAAGGTGAGAGTCGCAAGAAATGCATACCACCGCGCTTCATCGTAATGGAATACCTTGCTTCGTCCTGAATCCGAGAGAAATGTTTTGAGGTATTCGCTAAGCACGGGCTTCTTTCGCAGACACAAGTACTTGCTGAAGTCCTCCCATCCGAGTGCCAGTGGAAAGTCGGACGCGTGGACATCAAGAAATCTAGATGACATTTCGAAATCTCTCCGACTGCCATGCCGCCCTATGGTACGCAGAACCCACAGATGGTCTCGTTTTGCTGGAGAATCTGCGAGTTTAGAAAGGTAGTTTAACAAGAATGAGTCACAAAGCATCCAGAGCCTTATAAGGAACTCTTGGGTCGTAGGAGTACATCCTTCGTGCTGCGGAATATATAAGTGGGTTTGTTGAGTCAGTAACTTCGTAAAAGGGAATGCAACACAGTACCTCAAGGCTGCCAAATTCAACACGGTGCCTGTTCGCATAAATACTGTCAGGACTTAACATCGCCGTTAATAGGTCGAATATCTTGAGGGTTGCTTCGTCTGAAAGTCCCGGATCCTCAAGGTGTGAATACCAAAGGCCGTCTTCCAACCTCTCGTGAACAAATGCAACGAGTCGATCTATTCTTGGGGTACAGCAAAACCAAACGTTGAGCAACATGGACAGCTTCTCGTCAATGTGGATCAAATGCAGGGGGTGGCTTCTCTGGTCTGCCAACAAATTGACTCCTAGGGAGAAACCGTCACAAAACGCTGTGCTGTACCACTCGGCAGAATCGATATAATAAACCCCCGCACGAGCCTCATCGAGCAGGAAATCTCTGAAGGACGCATGGATTAGTTCGAGTGCGTCCAACTCTGAGTCGGACTCTTCGAATGAGACAAGCGATCGTAGACCTCGCAGGATTAGCTTCACTTTTCCTGACGAGAGGCGGAGAAAGGCTGCGAGGTAGTCTATACTCCTGGGGTTATTAGGGAATACCACATATCCCAGGATGCGCTTAAGGAGAGGGATCTGGGACTTCGGGCATAATGATAGAATTTGGGAATACAGTTGATCGAGCTCGGCGAACGGCATCGAGTCAGGAGTTGTGGATGAGGAATGGTCTAGAACTTGGTCGAGTCGTTCTGGGGGTGAAAAGTATTCTTCATCGATGAATTTGATGACCGTGGACGCATAGATGAAGTAACCTCCAGATTTGTTTGCGATTCGCTCAATAGCCTGATCGGAAGGCCAGGATCCAAAGACCGACTCCATAATATCTCTGTGCCTCTCGGAGTCATATATCCTCGAAAACTCGCTCCGAAGATACATGAAGACATCGGCGCGAGCCCAAAAATCGCCGTAAAGAGAACACATATTTGTAATGTCGGCTAGGAGTGGTTTCTCAAACGCTTCGCAAAGATGGGACTCGGGACGGCTCCCGACCAGAAAGCGAAGAGGGAGACGGTGCGTGTGGATGATGTGAGAAATCTGCGCCAAGATGCGACATTGATCGTCATGTCCCTGGCACTCATCGAGACCGTCGATGACAACCAAAAACGCCGAAGAGGGTATGGGGCGGAGCCCGCAGTCTTGATATAACGAAGCAACCAGGTCTATGGAGCCCAAGGCACGCTCTGCGATGTATGGATCGTTCTTGAGAACCCTGTCGAGCTTCTGCCGTCTGACGGGACTGGATAGCGCGATTTGAAGAGCAATCGTTGGAAAGAGATATCTGATTGCATTGCGACGGGAAATAGTTCGAGCAAAAAAGAAGGTCGCCGCGAGCTGGTTGCGCCCGGCATATGTCTCTGCAACCGTCTGGGCGATCGCCGATTTCCCTGCACCTGCAGGACCGTGAAGCCAAAGAATGCTGGTACCGTCCGCACCAGCGTTGACCCACTCTTCAATCTGTTCTAATATCTCCCTCCGGGTCCCAGGATGACATCGAGGAGCTGGATCACGTTCCTGGGAATCATAGGTGGCACCCATAGAAACGAGATCCGTGAAGCTTGGTGGAAAGCCTGACTGAGAATGGTGGACGGAGATGTTTCGGGCGTCGACAACGTCTCCATGGTGGTGAAAATCCCCAGCAATGTCAGTGAACGAGCCACCAACGATATGTACTGACCGGCAACTAGTAAGATCTGGAGGTACATGTGTTGGCCACGTAGGTGGAAAAGCCGTCTGGCCATCGCTGAACATGTTAGGGAGTACTTACGAGTCACGACGGATCCGGAGCTGTTGTTGATGGCTGCACAGCCTCTTCAGGTCGTTGATTTTGAATGGTCCGACCATCACGGCTCCCTGGCTATTCCAGGCCCAGACTCAGCGCTTGTGTTACAGCCTTCCTAGTCCTTCGGTGTCGTTATGTGAGCCTACTATTGTTATCCTAGTTATGCAACACTTTGATAGATGAGCTTCTAGGTTCCCGTACGATTACCCGATTATCTTAATTCTTGCAGTGTTCGAAAGCCTATGATCTCCTCTCAAGGATGGTGCTCAGGATCATATAGAAATATGGTGAATCATAAGTGTCAGAGACGAAATCTTGAGGTGTTCGAACTTACGGGGAGATGCAACACTCGTCACGATCAGGTCACAAAATAATCCCGATTGCCGTCTAGGCACCATTTCGGAGTTGTGTCGCCTGAGGCATCAAAACACCATCCGATGAGAAATCTCATCACTTTTGTCACGCTCGACTGCCCTCCTACGGTACTTGGTTATATCTGGGTCTCGGAGAATATACTTTCTCCTTGAGTTGAACTTGAATGAAGTTATACTCAAAGGATCAACATTTTGGGTGCTTGATCCATATTTCCGAACATGAAAAGTTCTGAAATACACTTTCTCAGAGCATTTTTCGGGCTGCAGAATGACCACTCATCCATAGATATACAGATAGATAGGCCAATTTGATATATTAATGCCTGATCTTGACATTATAAGGCCTTGATCTGGGTTGTGGCACCGGAGGAGGTCAATCGCAGTGTTGCATCACTAGGTAAACAATACACCGCTGGCAGGAGACGTTACAAGACGGACTTGTAGCCTAAACCATAGCCAAACACATGATCAGATCGTGTGATTTTTGGCGGTGTATCCGTGACGACCGCAGGTGATCAGATTATGGTTATCTATACAGGTATGTGTACAAGTCTGACTTGTAATGTTTCCTGCCAGCGGTGATAGTAACAGCCTTCCGGGAATCTGTGCCGACTTTTAAGACTCCGATCGATCCGGCTTTCATTGACCTCGTCGGCAAGCGAACCCTCATGTCGTCTGCGAGCCTAGCTCTTCTGTGGGGACGTTAGAAATCACCAAAGGATGTAGAGGAAGCGTGTCCGGATCTGAATAGAGCGTTGTAGGTTGGATGGGATAGTGGTTTTGCTGGAGGAGGTGTAGAGGTGAAAAATTGTGCTTGGAAATAGTGAGCCAAGACGCAAGCACACTCCTAGATATTTCCTAATGATCAAGCGGGACCATCCAGCTCTGTAGGCCCTTTTGCTTCGCTTACGTCGCCCTCTGGATTGCCTCTGGACTACGTTGTAGACTACATGGTCACGTCAAGATCGGCAAGCCCGTCCATCTAGCCTCCAGGTCTTTGGAGCAACCTTGCCATGTCAAGGACCTCGAACAGTTCATCCGTAGATATGAGGTTTTCACGGACACCAATGAGTGGAGTCAGTGGACACGCGGCCCGGTGATCGGCTAGAGTTCGAGGAACGTTAGAAGATACCGGGTCAGTTGATACCTCACTACTCATTGGACGGGTTTCTGCCCCTCCATCAGACTTCCATTTCAAGCTAGGCCTTTCGAATATCATAATTATACGTGTCCTTTGTTAATTCTGCACTCTTTCCACCTCTCCTTCCCTTCCTTTCCAAACCCCACCTCGTGTATTCTACTTACTCAGTCGCCTGCCTTTGAGGCTTTGACACAAGGCAGGTTAGCCTGAATTTGTTTTGGGGATGACCGGGATATCTCACCGGAGGTCTTCTTCAAGGATATGTCCTTTCCAAAATGACATTGTTGCTTCCGGTGGACCGTCACATCTCTGGGTAAGAGCTTTGTGGTTATTGGGAAGAATCTTGGAGGCCTCCCAGAGTGATGGGGGATGAGACAGACCTGTAGCCAACATACCACCTCTAGTGCCAGCCCGGAAATAGTGTGCTCCTTCCCTGTCTGTACATTGAATATGGAATCATTCTCGGAGAAGCTCTGTATTTCGGTTAGCAAGCCGGGATCATTAGGAAATGCTACTGGGAGAAATTGATCTGGGGCGCAGATCCGGCCGCAGCTCATATGGAGGCCCTTCGAATTATCCATACTATATGTGACCACCTCCGATGGCCGGCTGAGATGCGATAAAGACCGTCAAAACTCATTGCGACGATTATTTAATCATATCTCACCATGTTCTCAAGCACCTCAAGGTAAGAGTTGCAATAAATGCACACCACCATTCTCGATCATAATAGAACACCTTGCTTCGTGCTGGATCCGAAATAAACTTATCTACATATTCGGAAAGCAGGAGCTTTCCGAATCGTACACGCAAGTACTTGCTGAAGTCCTCCCATCCGAGTGCCGGTGTAAAATCCGAGGCATGAAAGCCAAGAAATCTGGATTGGTTCTTGAAACTCCCCTCCGAGAAAATGGTGTGATGGAGCGGATCTAGGGTATGCACAGCCCACAGATGGTCTCGTTTCGCTGGAGAATCTGCAAGTGTAGAGAGGTAATTGAGTAAGACTGAGTCCCCAAGTGTCCTCAGCCTTATGAGGAGCTCCTGAGTGGCAGGAGTAAATTCTTCACGCTGCGTAATGAATGGCTGACGCTGCGCTTGAGTAAAGTAAAGAAAAAAGGGAATGGAAGCAGTAGTACCTTACTGCTGCCAATTTGCACGACCACATAGTCACTTTGGGGACCCATAATTGCAGTTGATAAGTCGAAGACCTTGAGGGTTGCCTCGTCTGAAAGGCCCGGATCCTCAAAGCGTGAGTACCAATGGCCTTCCTCCAACCTCTCATGAACAAATGCAACTAGTTGATCTATTCTCGGGCTGGAACAAAGCCAATTATGGAGCATCATGGGCAGATCCCGGGCAATGTCGATCAGGTACTGGGGTGGTTGGCTACTACGTTCTGCCAACAAATGCAACGAAGTAACTCCTAGAGAGAAAGCGTCACAAAATGCTCCGCGGTACCATTCTGCAGAATCCATGTAATAGACCCCCCCACGGGCCTCGTCGAGCAAGAAATCGCCGAACGATCCATGCACTAGTTCGAGTGGGTCCGACGATCCTTCGAATGAGACAAGCGATCGTAGACCTCGCAGGGTTAGCTTCACCTTCCCTGGTGAGAGGCGGAGGAAGACTGCAATGTGGTCTATACCTCTGCGCCAAGAATTGAATACGACATATCCCAAGATGCACTTGAGAAGAGGAAGTTGAGATTTCGGGCAGGATGACAGGATCTGCGAATATAGCTTATCAAGCTCGGCGAACGGCGTTGAGTCAGGAGTTGTGGATGATATGGAATGGTTGAGAACCTGGTCAAGTCGTTCTGGGGGTGAAAAGTATTCTTCATCGACGAATTTGATGACCGTGGACGCATAGATGAAGTAGCCTCCAGATTTCTTTGCGATTCGCTCGATAGCGTAGTCGGAAGGCCAGGGTCCAAGGACCGAGTCCATGATATCTCTGTGCCTCTCGGAGCCACATATCCTTGAAAGCTCGCTCCGAAGATACGTGGAGACATCGGCGCGAGCCAAGAAATCGCCGTAAAGAGATAATTTTTTTGTAAAGTTGGCCAGGGGTGGTTTCTCAAATGCTTCAAAAAGATGGGCCTCGGGACGACTCACGATCAGAAAGCGAAGAGGGAGGCGGTGGGTGTGGATGATGTGAGACACCTGCGATAAGATGCGACGTTGATCGTCGTGTCCCTGGCACTCATCGAGACCGTCGATGATAACCAAAAAGGGCGATAAGGGAATGGAGTGGGGGCAGTCTTGATATAACAAAGCAACGAGGTCAACGGAGCCCAAGGCACGCTCCGTGATGTAGGGATTGTTCTTTAGAATACCGTCGAGTTTCTGCCGTTTTTCTGGACTGGACAGCACGATTTGCACCGCAATCGTTGGAAAGAGGTATCTGATAGTGTTGCGATGGGCAACAATTCGAGCAAAAAAGAAGGTCGCCGCAAGCTGATTGCGTCCCGAACATGTCTCTGCAACAGTCTGTGCGATCGCGGATTTTCCTGCACCTGCGGGACCGTGAAGCCAAAGAATGCTCGTACCATCCCCACCAGCGTTGACCCACTCATCGATCTGCTCTAATACCTCCCTCCGGGTTCCAGGATGGCACCGAGGAGCTGGATCGCGTTCCTGGGAATCGTAGGCAGCACCCATAGAAACGAGATCCCCGAAGCTTGGTGGGAAACCTGACTGATGATGATGGATGGATATGTTTCGGGCGTTGACATGGTGGTGATAATCTCCGGCAACGTCAGTGAACGAGCCGCCGACGATATGTACTGACGAGGCACTGGCAATTTCTGGAAGTACATGCCTTGCGGTGGGCCGCGTAGGCGGAAAAGCGACATCCAGCTTGTCTTGACTGAACATGTTGGCTATAGAGAGGACGCAACAAGACAGATAGAGAGAGGGAGCACACTGCACAGCCACGAACGGCGTGTGTCCCAGCAGGTGATCCGTCTATTTCGGCTCCGTGCTTGCTGAATCTTACAAAAGAAATCATCAACCGATCAAGTAACGAAAATACCTCGAAACCAGCCTCCAAACTCAGTACTCAACTCAGAACTCACCTTGGAACGGATGACCAAAACCCGTCCCGGGCCTCTTGAACACTGTCCCCCCACGTTTTCTCGTTCCCGTCCTCGCCTGGCGACCTCATTTCCGTCAGCTCAGCCATGTCATCTATGGAACGATGCGGTATGGGAGCCTCTGTTCACGAACCCTACCCCGCGCGTCTCGGGTGCGTGAGCTCGAACTGCGTGGAAGAATTACTTCGGGGTGAGAGGGAACGCGGGGGGAGGTTGCATCTTGCAGGCGGATGTGGATGGGGTTGACGCAATGCACACGGTCTGTTCAGAGGCCGCACGAAGTTGAGGCGATTGATACACACTCTGAAGGTGCTGGTCAAATGGGATCGGTGCCTTGAACCGCTGCCGCTCCTATGGTGTCAAATCTCATTCCGTCAGGCATGGCGCACGTCGACCTCAAAATATACTATTCACCCCGACGAGCCTGGAAGAAGCGGCGGTGAAGGGAACGATGCCTCTGGTGGCTAACTCGGCGCACAACAACTCCCGTGATGTCGAAATCTCTACACAGGTGTGTCACTGCCCTCTCCTTCGCATTTCTCTTCTAATCTTCGCTGGTTCCCTTGCAGCATCCTTCCATACCTACCTCCACTGTACACTGGCATCACCCCCCTTCTTTCACCTGCACATTTGACCCGACTATTATCTTTCAAACTTAACAGATTTTATTGTCCGTCACGACGATCTCGTCACGAAGTTTCTCCCTATATCAGCAGAGACTGCTACCTCCCTTTCGTTTACGTTCAATCTCTCATTACCGTGTTACTTAGTAGGCGACACGGTCTGCCTAACGTCAAGACTCTGACGGTCCATCCCGAACTCGTTACCAGTAGATTGATCGTACAAGCCATGATCACTACACCACCCCACCCAAGCCCCACGTCCATCCCCAGTCTTACTCGCGACTGGTCTCCTCGGTTTCAGAACATTTGACGATAATCCAGGGACGGGTCTGCATTGAAAATTGATGACCCCTGGGGAACATCGGGCAGAGACGGTCCTGATGGACCTGCGCCCAGAAAGAGCCCCACCCATATGATGGGTCACAGCAATTTCAACCTGTTCGACGGGCTGACGGACGTCTGGCCGCCCGTGCGCGAATGTGTGCCCACTTTCGCAGTTGTATCCGTCCGTGAGCGCGGCGCGACCATCTCAAGAGCCTCCGTTTGAGTTTCGTCAGTCGATTTTTCTTTTGACATGAACTCCATCATTTATTCATCATCTGGATCTTCTGCAGCACAACAACCCGACTCCGCCGGAGGTTTTCCTGCTATATCCCTCGCTCGCGCTAGCCAGGCCCAGAAATCCGGAGAGGTTCATTCAGATCCAACCTCGGCGTCCCACCAAGGAGACTCAACCATTTGAGACTCAGCGGGGGAGAACGGCGACTACCACCTCCCTCTTCGTGTCTCACCCTACTATCGAGTAACAGTCATCAGGAAAAGTCCGAATTGCTTGTTGGCCCTTATACTTCCTTAACACCTAATTTACCAAATGGGAAAAAAATTAAAACCAAGGAGGTCTCGTCGTTTGTATACCGCTTATTCCCCTTATGGGCGTTTCCGAGGAGCCTAAGGCCCCGATGTGTTATGAAAGATTTGGCGTGGGCTTGCGCGGGCCCTCTGGAATAACCGTCTTGTCAACTCGAACTCGGAATATCTCCACGTCTAGTTGTCTCGTTGAGCCCCACGACCCGTTCCGTGTCATTCGACTGCTACCACCTCCTCGATCACATTCCAAGTAGCCTTCAACACAGTAGCGTTAGCTCGAACTCGTGATGATTGCGATATCTCGCCGGAAGTCTTCTCCAAGGATATAGCTTTTCCAAAGTGCCAATGTTTCTCCGGGTGGATCTTCACATCTCTGGGGGGAAATGGTATGGTTATTGGAAAGGATTATTGAACCTTGAAGGCCGCTCGAAGTGACGGGGGTTGGGACAGACCTGTAGCCAACATACCACCTCTACCGCCAGCCGGGAAACAACGTACTCATACCCGGTCGATACACGGAATTGGGAGAAGCACTGTATTTCAGCGAGCAGGTCGGGATCGTTGGGCAATGCTGCCGGGAGGAGTGGATGTGTTGCCCAGTCCCGGGTGCACCTGCTGAATGTATCCTCATCCGATAAGTTCAGTGCAACGTGGCTGAGGTGCGAAAACGATGGTCAAAACTCAGTGCGACAACTGTTGAACCATATCTCACCCTGCTCTGAAGCAACTCAGGCTATGGGTCGCGACAAATGCATCCCACCGTGGTCGATCATAATGGAGCACCTCGCAACGTCCCGGATTCGAAAGAAACTCATCGAGATAGACCCTAAGAAAAGGATTCTGCCGCAGACACAAGTACTTGCTGAAGTCCTCCCATCCGAGCGCCAGTGGAAAATTGGAAGCGTGAAGATTAAGAAATCCGGATAACCTTGTGAAAGTCCATCTACTGAACTCATACTGCCGCTCTATGCTATGCACAACCCACAGATGGTCTCGTCTCGCTGGAGAATCTGCTAGTTTCGAGAGGTAATTGAACAAGACAGAGTCGCAAGTCGTACGCAGCCTTGTGAGAAGCTCTTGGGTACCGGAGGCAGGAGTACATTCTTCGTGCTGGGTAGTGGCTGCACTGAGTAGAGTAAAGAAAAAGGGAATGCAATAGTACCTTAGCGTTACCAATAAAACGTTGGCCCACCACACAGTACTTTTCTGGACTTATGATTGCCGTTACCAGGGCAAACACCTTGAGGGTTGGCTCGTCTGAAAGCCCCGGATCCTCGAAGCGTGAGTACCAATGGCCTTCCTCCAACCTCTCGTGAACAAATCCAACAAGTTGATCTATCGTTGGGCTACCACAAAACCAAATGTTGAGGTCCACGGACAGACGCTCGCCAATGTCGATCAGATACTGGGGTGGTTGACTTTCACGATCTGTTGACAAATGTGATATATTTACTCCTAGGGAGAAACCATCACAAAATGCTCCGCTGTACCATCCGGCAGAATCGATATAATACACCCCAGCACGAGCCTCGTCGAGCAAAAAATCACTGAAGGACGCATGAACTAGTTCGAGCCCCCCCAACAATCCTTGGAATGAGACAAGTGATCGTAGACCTCGCAGGGTTAACTTCACTTTTCCTGGCGAGAGGTGGTCTATATCCCGAAGTTTAGAATGGAATACTGCATATCCCAAGATGCGCTTGAGGAGAGGAATCTGGGATGTTGGGCAGAATGATAGAATCTGCGAATACAGCTTATCGAGCTCGGCGAACGGAGGCGAGTCAGGAGTCATGGCTGATATGTCAAGAACTTGGTCAAGTCGTTCCGGGGGTGAAAAGTATTCTTCGTTCACGAATCTAATAACAGTGGAGGCATAGATGAAATAACCTCCAGACTTCCATACGAGTTGGTCGATAATGTCATCGGAAGGCCAGGGTCTAAGGACCGACTCCATGATATCCCTGTGCCTCTCGGAGTCACATATCCTCGAAAACTCGCTCCGAAGATACATGGAGACATCGGCGTGAGCCCGGAATTTGCCGTAGAGAGACAACTTTGTTGCAATGTTGGCCAGGGGTGGTTTCTGAAATGCTTCGTAAAGATGGGACTCGGGACGGCTCACGATCAGAAAACGAAGCGGGAGACGGTTCGTGTGGATGATGTGGGAAACCTGCGCTAAGATGCGACATTGATCGTCGCGTCCCTGGCACTCATCGAGACCATCGATGACAACCAGAAACGGCGAAGAGGGCACGGAGTGGGGGCAGTCTTGATATAATGAGGTAACCAGGTCAATGGAGCCCAAGGCACGCTCCGCAATATATGGATTGTTCTTGAGAATACTATCGAACTTCTGCCGTTTGTCTGCACTGAACAACGCAATTTGCATCGCAATCGTCGGAAAGAGGTATCTGATAGCGTTGCGACGAGCAACAGTTCGAGCAAAAAAGAAAGTGGCCGCGAGCTGATTGCGTCCCGCACATGTCTCTGCAATCGTCTGCGCGATCGCCGATTTCCCTGCACCTGCAGGACCGTGAAGCCAAAGAATGCTGGTACCGTCCGCACCAGCGTTGACCCACTCTTCAATCTGTTCTAATACCTCCCTCCAGGTCCCAGGATGACATCGAGGAGCTGGATCGCGTTCCTGGGAATCATAGGTGGCACCCATAGAAACGAGATCCATGAAGCTTGGTGGGAAACCTGACTGAGGATGGTGGACAGATATGCGGGTATTGAAGATGTCTCCATGGTGGCGATAATCTCCGGCAATGTCAATGAACGAACTGCCGACAATATGTACCGACGTGGCACTGGTAAGCTCTGGAGGCACATCTCTCGGCCACGCAGGTGGAAACACGACGTCTTGCTGGCCGTCGCCCCACATCTGAGAGAGGATGATCCACGCCTTGGTTGGGCACGCAAGGGGCTGTTGATCCACGATCTTTGCGCGATGAGTCGAGGAGATGAACCGAGATCGTGAGCGTGACGCTCGCAGTAGTGACGAAAGGCTCACTGCCACTGTCAACCACAACCATCACCAAGCCGTTTATTCAGCTAGACCTAACAGGTATCCCTTCCTCCCAGCCTGCCTCCAGGCCATCGCCTTTTTACCTGTTGTTCATGACAGCGAGTATCGCAATCCGAAAATCAACGAGGTCGCGCCCGTTCTGCCATTCGACTATAGTCTAGGTCACCACAAGGCTTTCACTGCACACGACGGCCTTGAAAAGATCTCTACCTCCCTTTCTGTTAATTTATCTGATTCTGGTCGACCAAAATTCTCACTCAGCATCGACGCAAACGGGCGCTAACGATGGGTTGGACCGGAATATCAATCTGCTCACGACCGTGAGATACCGTCTACACGCTTGCGCAGCTAGTCAGGTTGTTAAAGTGATCGGCCTGCGATTGGAGAGTCTGTTCATTGAATGGTGGTTTGTCCCTGGTTTGGTCAGTCTCAATTGTCTAGTTCAACGCGACTATAGTGACGATTGATCCTTGCAGTCCGACCACCCCAATCCACATGAGGTTCTCCTGCCGTATCTCTCCCGCTGGCCACGGCTGGAGAGTTGCCTTTGGTTACGTTTTTGGGCGTCGAATCGCTCCAGGGCGCTGGAAATCGCCAAAAAGGTCAGGGCTGCTTGTCCAGTTTGAAGAGAATGTCTTAGGTGGATGGGACCTGGCTCAGCTGGAGGGGGATGGGGATGGGGAGGTGGTAGGGGTGAACTTCCTATGGGTCCAGTGATGTCGAGGCAACTCCGGGTCGTCATTCAAGCCACCTCGAGCCTGTCCACCCACTTTGTTCCTGGCGTTCAATCCATAATATCGTCCCTTCATCAATCATGAACACGATGCCAACTAAATATCCCCTGAAGCTAGTAATAATACATTGAATTGAGCACCTCGTCCGACTCAGGGTGAAGTCCATTCGCGATCGCCAGCTTCACAACTCATGCTCCCTCAGGTAGATAGCACCCTTCCAGAAATTGTAATTCTCCCTCGATGTGGCTCAAGAGACGTCCCAGGACCATGTTCGCCGTCAACGTATTCGACTCGTCGTTCTGGGTAGATGTGGATTGGTCGGGATTTCAGATATCGGGTATTGGTGCTGACCTGCACCCCAAGCAGACCGTGTGAGGGCTCGGATAACTTCAGATGCCCCCGGTTCTCAGCGGCAGTCCCGACACGCTCGTTTTTGATACCGGTGCCTCTGTGGGTATCTTCGTTTTTGGCCACACCTTCATTCCGTCTAGAGTAAGATGAGGGGTAGCCCACGAAAAGTACCTCCATTATACCTCACCTTACATGCACAACCCCCCCAGCGCCATCGTTTCGGTCTACATCATTCCACAGGGCCCGATTGAGCTGTCGATCAGCATCTCGAACGTGATTACTGACCATGTTGACATATGTCTTGGAGGCGGTCAAAAGGCTTCTCAGGTGAAAGATTACCAGCCATCGTTGACAACGTGTATTTCATCAAAAAGTGGAGGACGCGAGCCACTTATAAGTCATAAACGTGGCCAGCGTAGATCCATCTATGAATGCAAGAATATTTATTGATAGATCGCCACAAATGACGAAGTCGAATTCCCAATTCATGGACTCCGCAGAGTATAATTTTCAGGGAGCATATCTGCTTATGGACACACCCGAGTCGATACCTCAGATCGTCCTGAGATGAGGGGGCTTGATGGGAGGACATATGACCTCTGCATCCATATACGTACTTGAAGTGTCCGTCATGTGTCCACTTTGGATTTTTAGGGATGTGATCATGTGCGGGAAAAAGATCCACTTGAATATCCAGCGGGCTGCGACGCGGAGGGCTCCACGGCGTTCTGTGGAGCCTCGTGGGACCGAACCAGCCCTGATTCACGTAGATATTTAGTTAGAGAGTTGAAGAGGGATGCCAGAATGAAATGAGCGTTTTGCCGAAAAAGTACAAGGACTGCAAGGTGGCATCTAGATGTTAAATGCGCTTTATAAGTAGGTGTATGCGGGCGCAAAAAGGATACCACTGAAAAGGTTCAGCCGAGGTCCACCATAGAAAGGAGGAAACGACACACAAGATATATCAGCAACGTCGATATCTCCCCCGTCATAGCTACAACCAACGATTCATACTTGAGCGATTGCACAAACACAAAAGAGACAAGAAGACGTACCGATATTAGAGTTGATCCTCGTCTTCGTGAACAACGACACAAACGTCGACAGAATGGCCGTCCCCGCACTCGGTCCTCCCTTTCCTATGCTCCCCTCAGGCATATGCACATGCACATCCCGATCACTCAAAAACTGCGCGCCGCTCCCAAGCTCAAAGGCATGGCTCTTCACCCAGCCCAGCCCAATGTGCGGGCTCCCCCCAAATCACCTCCCCTAGCTTCCCCGTGAGCTGTAGACCACCTTTCCCAGGCATGCTCTGCGTTTAATGTCGGGTCAGAACTCGTAGTTATCCGCACATGCACCGAGGGAGGGACGGGTAAGGGCTTGCGTTGCCGGGTCGTCACTGTTTGCGGCGAGTCTGGAGAGGAGGTCCAGTTTGATGCAGCTGGCGGAGGTGACGAGGCTTCAGAGAGGGACGATGAAGGATCTTGATGAGAACAACATATGTCCGTCTGTGGCCCTTGATCTCTGCCACGTCCGTCAACGCGCCAACCGAGAACATAAAGAACCTCCTCCCCAACGCGCCAGCGATGCTTTTGCCAATGCTCGTCTTACTGGGGGGACCCACGTGTCAGATGATTTTCCCCCGCACCGACCCTTTCAGCTTCCCCACCGCCAAAAACTCGAGAATCCGCGACTTGACGTCCTGCAGCCATAGTGGTCCGCATCCAGCACCTTGCGCGCATTCGGCAACGAAACGTTTTCAGGTGTATGTGTCCCCCACGGGATCTGGGTGATCCACTCCAGATAGTTCCTCGTCACCCCAGCCTCACTCGCTGCAGGCTCGAGACCCGCAAGCTTGTTGATCTCCTCCTCAAAGCTCCGCCGCCCGCTGCCTGAACTTTTCAATCAGCTTGTCCTTCCCGTCGCTCTCCATCCCCAGCTCCTTCATGAGGTAATACTCCCGCTGCCGCTTCGCAATCTTGCTGCCAACGTCTCGCGAGAGCTTGGCCTGTAGCTGCGCATTGATCAGCTCTTTCTTCAGCACGAAGAGAGCCTTGCGCAGCCTATCGTCGACCACGAGGCTCTCAAGGACATCCTGCAACTCTTGGACCTCGCCTGACGAGGAGGCGGTGCCGAAATCGGCAAGTTTGTGTCGGGTTCGTCGAAGACGTTCGAGGCCACTGGTTGATTGAAAAGTTGGTAATCTGGTGTGGCTGGGCAGAGTATTTGAACACCGAGACCATCTCGGACACGAACGCGCGAATGTATTGCCATCCTTGTTGTATGGCTGGGCGATGATGCAGATGATGAAAATCTGATGCGAATGGAGACTGGTTCGAACGTCCGGTTAATATATGCTGTCATGTGAAACGATTTCGTTTTCGCTGCTCACCTGGAGGGATGATCGATGGTCTGTGGGCTGTCCTCTACCTTGATATCCCTCCAGCTTTGACGAGCTCTGTGATTTTGATCCTACTATGCGGGTAAGATACAGGCGTCAATCCCTCCTCCTAGTCCTCTCCCGCCCTCGTAGAACTGGTTATATAAGCCTACAGGGTGGACCGAGTCGACATGGGTGATGACATCGCTGCCGTTGACGAGGAACGCGCCGAGGCAGTGCTGGCTTTGTCCTTGCGGGCGGCGACGACCCGCGGGATCTTGATGACGACGGCGTTGTAGAAGCTGAAGAAGAGCGGGCGACGGGCAATGTGGAGGGCGAGAGGATTGATCTTGGGGACGGATTGTTTAGCAATGGAACCGAGGTTAGATTTGGGTGGAGGTGGAGAGTCGGCTGGGGAGTGGGAGTCTGAGGCGGGAGTCTGGGAGTCTGGCATGTCTTGTTCTGGTTCTGAAGGTTGGAATTGATCCAACGCGGGGCGGAGAGGGACGGCAAGGAACGGCAGAACGAGGCGGGATGCGAAATCATTTCGGAAGGAGCTATGTCGATCCCGAAATCGCGAGAAAAAGGAGGCAGGACGTCGTTGAGCAGACTTTTGAAGCTCCGATTGATCCGGCTTTCATCCACCTCTGCATCGTTCGTGTTTTCCAGCCGGACGGAGAGAAAGTCCCGAGGCAACTACGTCACGAAAGATAAGATCTGGGCGATGATTTTTTTGTTGAGGCTCAGCCTGGCCTGTCATGGCCCTCTGTCCTGCTGCGAATGGTGAGTTTGTTGGATTGTAATAGTGATAAAACACTTTTGGAATGATTTATATCACTGTTACATATATGCTAAACATTGAAAAACGCATTTTTACATATAAATACACTTCCCAATGATTGTACATACTTATATA
>Ga0307516_10002956_pt1 | contig 22253 bp, 27 predicted proteins | sample 19_EM_MG_FD_203310 | JGI IMG/M metagenome (GOLD analysis project Ga0307516, IMG submission 203310) | Populus trichocarpa ectomycorrhiza microbial communities from riparian zone in the Pacific Northwest, United States - 19_EM | ecosystem: Host-associated > Plants > Roots > Unclassified | place... | reverse complement strand
CGCCAAGGGGAAAGGACGGAAGACTGTCTCCCGAACCGGTGCTCGGAGACTAAGGCTGCTGTCATCTCCGGACATGTTGCCTCTGGTCCGTCATCTCCGGACGCCATCTCCGGTCCGTCATCTCCGGACGCCCATTATTCTGACAACATGGTTAGTGCAGCTCTCAGAGTGACAGAGACACTGGGAAGTTGTACAATACACAGTGAGGAGTACGATGACAATGAGGGTGCCGGTGGCGAGAATGATAGCGAGTAGGCCGCGGCGAGTATGAGCGTGCGTAAGACGCGGTGAGTATGATATCAATGAGGGTGCCGGCGGCGAGGACGATAGCAAGTAGGATGTTGTGACACTGGGGTTATATCGTAACCGGAGTGTAGAGGAAATCAAAGGTGATCAGGCTACTTTCGATAATTCACAACGGAATAATCTTAGATCTTGTGTGTGGGTTCGGTGGTGGTGTTTGGTGATGTTCGTGCTGAGGATTCTTTCTCGTCTGGGAAGAATTCCTCTCTTTTTATTCTGAGAGCAGTAGCGTGAGAAGTGATGACTCGGGTTTGGATTCCCCCGAGGTGCAGAGGCCCTGTGGGCGATCCATTGGTCATGGCTGGGGTGTAGATAAGGGAGATGAGTTCTTCATGCAGTCGAGCGGGGTGCTAGCCCCAGACCTTTCGGACGTGGTCTCTCCCCGCAGGGACCCAGACCCCTTCCTCATACGTGGTTCCTCTCATGGAGAGCTCAACCAGTGTCTGCCTAGCTTGTTCGCTCGTTCTCTGCTCTTAGACCCCTCATCCCGGAGTTTACTCCTTATGACCAGTATGGCCGTAAGCTAACTACGTTCCTTTTTCTCCAGCCTAGACTCTAGGATCATCATCCGTTCCCCGCTAGTCACGTTCTACTCTATCGCTACGTACTCCTAGATGCCCAGGTGTAACACTACCTCCCCTCCCCCTTAGCCTCGTCCTGAGCGCTAACACTTCCTTATCTGAGTAACCCATCTCTTTTTCGACCATAAGGTTCTTTCAACGCCGAAGTTCCTTCAGCGTCACGGACTGCAGTCCTCCTCCCCTGCAGCCCTCCCAGCCACCGGATCAGGGCATCATTCTCTGTAATCCGTCGGAATGGCTGGGCCCTCGGAGTAGGCTGGTGCGTACTCCTACATCGATATCTTCCGTTGGGCAGCCGCGTTCATGAAGACGAAAACACCAGTTTTCCCAGTGCGCATCCTGTTGATCTTTGGCTGGGGCACGTGGAAGGAGTGACCAAGCCCGAGCAAGCCGAACGAGCCAATGGTGTGCACACAGAGGTGTCCGTCTGCCGCCAGGATCCGCCGCCTGTTGGTGGTTTCATCTTCCGTGGCAATTACCCCGGTGCGGGGTTGTTCGTCCGTCGCTGGCTAAGTCGGGCACTCGTGGATGGGAGCATATGACGTTTTTCCGGACTTGGGACACGTGGAATGAGTGACCTTCTCGACTCAGGGTTCATGCCCGGGCGCTCTTCTTGCCCTCGTAGGTGTACATACAGAGGTGTGCCGTACCGAACGCCTACGGCTCCCATCCGATCGAGTCCAACGTACCCTTCGACGGTTTCGTCGTGCCGGAGCTCCAGTACCCGAGAAGCTGGTCTTTTCTTCGTTTGCGTGGGAGATGAAGTCCTCCAACCCCTTCATCCCTACTACCACCCGTGTTTCGAGGGCCCTTCTATGGACATCCCTTCTAGGTGTCGGCGAGTCGGTAGTCCCTCGGCGCATCTGGATTTCATCGATGAAACTCTCGGAGTTTCTCCAGACCGCCTACCGAAAAGTTATCGAATGGTTCCTACGTCCAGTCTTTGCGCTCCGGATAGTCGAGCCATTTGATGAGGTAGAGGATTCTCTTGTTGTTTCCCCGGCCACGTTCGACCGAGGATATAACTTCGTCGACATCGTATTCCTCGGATTGTTCGATGTCGTCAGCCTCTCGCAACACCTTCGATCGGTCCGGGGGTGCTCGGTGTTCGCTGGTTCGGTATGGTTCGAGGAGCGAGACGTGGAAGACGTTGTGAATCTTCCATTTTCGAGGTAGTGTGAGGCGGACAGCCAGTGGGGAAACAATCTTTTCTATCTGGAAGGGACCTTGATTCTTGTGGTCCAGCTTTCTCGAGGGGCGTCGTGTTTTGATGTTGCGCCCATTGAGCATAACCAAGTCTCCTACTTGATATGCTGGAGGCTCCTTCCGGTCCGGGTTGGCGTAACTGCGCATCCGCTCCTGCGCCGCTTCCAACCCTTTTCTCGATTCTTCGTACACCGACTGCATCCAGTGGCCGTAGACTGTGCTGGCTGGATTCAGCGGTTCCGATTTATCGTCTGGGGGGTCGATGGTGGCTGGATGTCGTCCGTAGTTGGCGTAGAACGGCGACATTCTGTTTCCTATTGTGACCGAATTATTGTACGCGAATTTGGCCATCGGCAGGAGGGCTACCCAATCATTCTGCTCCCGGGTGACAAATACCCGGAGGTACGCCTCGATTGTCTGGTTCAGGCGTTCCGTCTGACCGTCCGTTTGTGGGTGGAAGGCCATTGACATTCGGGGTCGAATTTTCAATAGTCCTAGGAATTCCTTCCAGACTTCTGATGTGAATCTGGAGTTTCGGTCGGACACAATGTCCGTTGGCGTTTTGTGGTGCCTCCAGATTTCTTTTGCAAAGACTTTTGCTAGGTCAGCTGCTGTTTTTTCCTTGAGTGGGAGGAAGTGCGCCATCTTGGTGAATCGATCAATAACTACCCAAAGCTGGTCGTATCCCTCTGACTGTGGTAGTTCCGTGATGAAGTCCATTGCTACTGATTGCCATAGGGCGTAGGGTAGTTCCAGTGGCGATGTCAGTCCGTATGGTTGGTGTCGGGAGGCCTTGTTGCACTGGCACTCTGGGCAGCTTCTGACGAAGTCAATTATTCGCTCATTCATTTTTGGCCACCAAAAGTTTCGCCGGATGAGCTCCATCGTTTTGTCCTGCCCCATGTGCCCGGCAACCTTGGTATCGTGTTCCGATTCCAGGGTTGCTTTGATGAGGTGTTCATTTTCTGGGACCCAGAGCATACCCTTCCTATAGAGTAGCTCGTCACGGATTTCCAGTATTCCTTCCTTGACCTTTCGGTCCTTCGGCGACTGTTCTTTTGCTGCCGCGTCCTGTTTCGCTTGTTCCCAGGCCTGCTGGTAGTTTTTGTCCGTTGATACTCCTTCCTTGAGTTGAGCCAAGAAGTCTCTGCCCCACCTTCTGGCCGGGAGGGACATTAGTCTGGCCGATGAGCAGACGAATGATCGTGTCGAGCGTTCCTCCAGGTGTTTTTTTTCCAAAACCGTTGTTATCGGCTGGTTTTCTATCCCCCCCTTCTCTGGGCGGTACTCCGGACGTCTGGATAGCGTATCTGGCTTCCCATTTTGGGTGCCTGGTCGGTAATAGATCCTAAAGTTTATGCCAGCTAGCTGTTCCGCCCACCGGGCCTGCCGACGATTGAGTACTTTCGTTGTTGTGAAGTACTCCAGGTTGTGGTGGTCCGTAAATACCTGTATCTGGTTTTCCGCCCCTTCACAGTATCGCCGCCAATGTTTGAAGGCATCGACAATGGCTAGAAGTTCCTTGTCGTGGATGTCGTAGTTGATTTCCGTGGGTTGGAACTTCCGGGAGTGGAATACCACTGGGTGCAAGCGGTTGTCGTTGGCTCGTTGGGACAAGACCGGTCCTATCGCGCAGTCCAAGGCGTCGGTTTCAAGGATGACCAGCCTCGTTGGGTTGAAGTGGGCCAGGATTGGTGCCTGGGTGAACCGGCTTTTCAATTCCTGTAAGGCGGCTTCCGCTTCTGGGTTCCAGGACCATTTTTCTGTTTTCTTGGTCAGCTCGGTTAATGGATGCGCTACCTTGGAGTAGTCCCGGATGAAGCGTCGGTAGAAGTTGGCAAAACCTAGAAACGACTGGGTTTCTGTGAGCGACATTGGTTGTTGCCATGACAGTATCGTTTCCACTTTGTCCTGGTTCATTCGAATCCCGTTTCGTCCGATGACGTACCCCAGGAATTCTACCTCCTCAGCTTTCCATACGCATTTTTCGGGGGAGATGGCTAACCCGTTGCATTGTAGCCGTTCCAGAACCTTCTTGATGAGCCGGTCGTGTTCTTCCTCCGTTTTGGCGTATACCAGGATGTCGTCCATATATGCCAAAACTCCAACGTCCAGTACATCGGACAGAACATGGTTCATCATGTCCTGGAAGGTTGACAGGGTGTTTGTCAGGCCGAATGGCATTACCTGGAATTCGTACAGTCCGTAGCGGGTTCGGAAGGCGGTTTTCCATTCGTCTCCTTCTCGGATTCGGATGAGGTTCATCCTTTTTTTAGGTCCATCTTTGTAAACCATTGAGCGCCTTGTACTCAGTCTTGTAGCTCCTGCATTAGCGGGAGCGGATACCTATTGGGTAGTGTGATGGCGTTCAATCCCCGATAATCGACGCACAACCGCAGCCCTCGACCATTGGGTTTGGGTACAAACAGGATGGGGGATCCCGCTGGTGAGGTGGATCTCTTGATTTTGCCTGTTTTTTCCATTTCCTTTAGCCATTCTCTGAGGGTTTGAAGCTCTACCTCGGACAGTGGGTAAATTGGTCCCCAGGGTGCCGTGGCTCCTTCCTTGAGCTCGATTTTGCAGTCGTACGGGTGGTGTTGTGGTAGTGCGTCGGCAGCCTTTTTCCCCATGATCCCCAGATATTGCCGGAATTCCCTTAGTCCATCTGCTAGCGGGTCCGTGTTCTCTTGGACCGTTGATACGTATCCGATGAGTCGGGCTTCTTTTTCGTGTAGTACCGACTCGTTCCAGGTCAGGGAGAAGGAGTTTGTTCCAGATTTGGTACATGTTTCCAGGCATCAGGCACTGTTGAACCTTATTTCTTCTGGCGTCCAGGGTCCATGCGGTGGGTGTCACTTGATCCATTCAAACGGGAAGAATAGGTCGATAGCTTCTTCCATCGGCGCCACACTGAACTGCTCGTTGGTGAAATGGTTCCGATGTTGTAATTGTAGGGGTTTCGTGTAATATTGCCCTGCGCCTTTGACCGTTTCTCCCGTAAAGCTTTCAATGGTTCGCGGATTTTTGTAGGTTTTGCGTTCGATCTCCAGTCTTTCGGTGGTTTGTTGGTTGATAAGGGATAACGAGCATCCTGTATCCAGAAGTGTTTTTACCTGGTGATTGTTCCCGCTCACGAGGAGTACCATGGGGATTATAGGGCGGGTTTGTCGTTTTTCCTTTGGCTCCACCGTTTCCGTGTCCAGTCTTTCCCGCTTCCTTTTTGAGGCGCCACATATTAGGTTGGTAACTCTGTTGGGCGCCAGGACAGAGTTTCTCAAAAATCCGACTCCTCGGATTCTGCCCATAGCGGTAGGTCAGTGACTATTTCTTCGACCGCGGCGACCTTCTGTTGCTTGGTGGCTGGGACGCTTTCGGGTTCGTCTGCTCGTGTTCTCTTCCCGGTCGTGGGGGTGGCTGCAGCCGCGACCTTCCATGGCGCCGGTGGCAGCGTTGTTCCTTGTGCTGTCTGGAAGGAGAAGCAGTCGTAGGTTTTGTGGCCTGGTCTTCCGTATCGCCAGCAGCTGTCCCGGTCCTTTTTGTGGATATCTACTTCATTCTGGGGTACTCCTTTTAGGGTGGCTCCCAGAGTTCCCCACCCGCCCTTTGGTGGGCGAGCTTCGTTTCGCCGGGTTTCCTCCTGCTTAGGTGGCCGGGCTTCTTCCTTCCTTCGATCGTCCTTCTTTTCGTTTTTTGCCGGTACGGGTCCGGTGCGTATTGCTTCCTTGGCCGCTTTCAGGGCCTTTTTCTTTTCCACCTGTAGGCCCGCCTGGTGGGTGGCTTGCAGGAATCCTTCGTCGTCCGCGAAATCCTCGAGGTAGTGGGCGAAGCGCATGTCGAGTATCGCGTCTGGCATTGCCAAGTCCACTTTCTCTCTTAGTGCTTCTCCGGTTGCTCTGACGAAGTTGTTGAGCGCTCGAAACTCCGTGAGGTACGCACGAATGGATTCCTGGTACTTGAGTTGCCCTAGCTTAAGTTGGGCATCCGCAGCTTCTCGTTCGTTTCGGTATTCCGCCCGGATTGCCGCCGTGTAGTTGGCCCAGGTGTCATTTCCTCCCAGCTCGCGGTACCGGTGAAGGTGCCAAACCAGTGCGGAGTCGGATAGGAGGGTTCCGATCCATGCGATTTTCTGGCGGTCGGCTGTTTCTGGGTAAAATCCCAGGTACATGGTGACCGCCTCCCACCACTGATTGAAGGTGGTTGAACTTTTCCCGTCAAAAGTTTCTGGGTTCTTCATTTTTAGCCTGGCAATATTGCCCTGCTTGGGTCGCACCAGCCGGTCTTGCCGAGCTCGCTCCACTCCCTCTGCCACTAGCCGTACGAGGTCCTGCGTGGTGATCATGGGTATAGGGTTCCTAGGGGGCGATGGAGAGTAGAGGTACCTGGAAGGTGGTCGGGGTGGTTCGGATGGGGGGCCCAAGGGGCGTTCGGCCGCTGATCCCAGTGGTGTCGAAGTGGGATTTCCTCCCTGTCCTGCCATGGGTGCGGGTGGCCTCGGGGATATACGGCGTCTGAGCTGTTCCAGCCGCTGCCTCATTTCCGGCGTTGTGGGTACTGCCGGGGGCCTTTGCCGTCTGGACATTGGTGGGGGGTTCAGCCGTAGCGGGCTTCCCAACGCTGGGGGTGAATGGGCTGATGGGGCGCTGGTGCTAGTTGGTCGGACGGGGCTTCTCCATGCGGGTGGTCCCGTTGGTGCCGGAGGGGTTGTTGGTAACGGAATTCTGGCCGTGATGCGCTGGATTTCCGTCCTTGCTTCCTGGAGTTGGTTTTCCAGGGAGGCCACCCTGTTCTGGTGCGCTGCCGCCCATATCTCCACGTTTCTCTGAAAGTCGGCCAGGTGTCGGTTCCGGGCCGTGTTGGCTTCTGCCAGAAACGCCAGGGAGTCATTCACCCGAGCTAGCTGGGTGGCTTGACATATTTGTCGCTCGTTGACCTTGTTCGTCTGTTCGATGATAGCTTCCCAGATGTTTCTGGCGAGGGATTGGTACGCGTTTGCCGCGTTTGACAGCTCGCTGCGTATCCATTCTTCCGCTATTTTCTCGTTAGCGTGAACCCGGTCATATATATACCTCGTGCCTTCTGCCAAAGTTTGGTAGGCTTGTTCGATTTCCTGCGTTCTTCGGTCCGTCCTGTCGTAGGCGTTGCCGCACAGCTCTGTGAGTCATTTCAAGTCGTTCTCGGCCTGTCATTGCTGGTTTACCAGGGCTCTGACCCAGACTGCGGGATTGGCTATTTCCACTGCTTGCTCCTGCCTCGGCGTTCCATCGGTAATTTGGAGTAGGTCGCGGGGAGCCTCGAGCCGGAGCATGTTATAGTCTGATGAAGTAGTCATTGCTCAGTATAAATCGAGGAAGTCTCCCATGTAGATGGTCTCGTCGTAGTCGAAGCAGTAGTCAAACAGGTCGAAAAGTTCGTCTTCATCAAAGTCGGCGGGTTGGGACAGTAGTGCACAGTTCCACCACTGCTGGGTATACCAATGGTACGGGGCACACTCGATTGCTTTGTGGATTGGCTTAGGTCCGTCGGAGAACTCGTCCCACTGTTCATATTTCGAGATTTTGTCATTGATTGACTGAAAGCTGTAATCGAAAGAATATTGAGTCTTAGGCTCCAAGAAGGTAGATAGTTCGAGGAGATAAAGGTGGTCTTCGAAGTAGGTGTCGTCAAAGCCCGTCATGAAAGTAGGGTGATTTTGAGATCAAGGTTATAGTGTGACACTGGGGTTATATCGTAACCGGAGTGTACTAGAGGGAATCAAAGGTGATCAGACTACTTTCGATAATTCACAACGGAATAATCTTAGATCTTGTGTATGGGTTTGGTGTTGGTGTTTGGTGATGTTCGTGCTGAGGATTCTTTCTTGTCGGGGAAGAATTCCTCTCTTTTTATTCTGAGAGCAGTAGCGTGAGAAGTGATGACTCGGGTTTGGATTCCCCTGAGGCGCAGAGGCCCCGTGGGCGATCCATTGGTCATGGCTGGGGTGTAGATAAGGGAGATGAGTTCTTCATGCAGTCGAGCGGGGTGCTAGCCCCAGACCTTTCGGATGTGGTCTCTCCCCGTAGGGACCCAGATCCCTTCCTCGTACGTGGTTCCTCTCGTGGAGAGCTCAACCAGTTTCTGCCTAGCTTGTTCGCTCGTTCTCTGCTCTTAGACCCCTCATCCCGGAGTTTACTCCTTACGACCGGTACGGCCGTAAGCTAACTCCGTTCCTTTATCTCCAGCCTAGACTCTAGGATCATCATCCGTTCCCTGCTAGTCACGTTCTACTCTATCACTATATACTCCTAGATGCCCAGGTGTAACAGATGTGGTGAGTATTATTCCAAGTAAGACGCGGCAAGTATGATGGCGAGCTTTGTGACAAGGTTAGCGTAGCTCTCATAGTGACAGAGACACCGGGAAGTTGTACAATACACAGTGAGGAGTATGATGTCAATCAGGGTGCCAGCGGCGAAGACGATAGCGAGTAGGACACAGCGAGTAATTTGCGGCGACTATGATGCCGTGAAAGATGCGACGAGTATGATGGCAATAGAAAGCACCAAGCCACTACTAACGCTTGCACTTTCGCAAGATTCGGCTCGCTCATCACTTATAGATAGACCCCTTTTTTCTTCTCCTTTCACCTCGTCCTACTCGTTGACATTTTCCTAATCGACATCTTACTCGTTGCGCCTTTCTCGCCATCATACTTGCCGCGTCTTACTCGCTCTCATACTTGCTGCGTCCTACTCGCCCACACTTGCCGTGTCCTACCCCCTATCGTTCTCGCTGCCAGCACCCTCATTGACATCATTCTCATTACGTTGTATTGTATAACTTCCCACTGTCTGTCACTCCGAGAGCTGTGCTAACCATGTCACAAAGCTTGCCATCATACTCGTTGCATCTTACTTGCAATCATACTCGCTGCGTCCTACTTGCTATCGTCCTCGCTGCCGGCACCCTCATTGACATCATACTCGCCATGTCTTATGCACGCTCATACTCGCCGCAGCCTACTCGCTATTGTTCTCGCCACCAGCACCCTCATTGACATCATACTCGCCGTGTCCTACCCGCTGTCGTTCTTGCTGCCGGCACCCTCATTGACAAGTCCACCCCTTTTTTCTTCTACTTTCATCATATCATACGCGTGACCAGCACAATCCTCGTATCTTGTTATCATCCACCCTGCTGGCATCAACCTCACTGCCATCCTCATCAATATTGTACTCGTCGTGTCTTACTTGATGTCATCCACGCCGCTGGCATCCTCTTTTCATCGACATCGTACTCATCGCGTCTTGATGTCATCCACGCCGCCGACATTCTCTTTTCATCGATATCGTACTTGTCGCATCGCATCATATTATACAACTTCCCACTGTCCCTGTGAGTGCTGCGCTAACAATTCACAAAGCTCGTTGATCTTCACGCCACGTCATATTTGCTATCATCCTTGCCACCACCGGCAGCCTCACCAGCATGCTGATTGATATCGTCCTCGTCGTGTCTTGATGTCATCCACGCTGCTGGCATCCGCTTTTCATCGACATCGTACTCGTCGCGTCTTGATGTCATCCACACTGCTGGCATCCTCTTTTGATCGACATCGTACTCGTCGCGTCTTGATGTCATCCACGCCGCCGGCATCCTCTTTTCATCGATATCGTACTCGTCGCGTCGCATCGTATTGTACAACTTCCCACTGTCCCTGTGAGTGCGGCGCTAACTATTCACGAAGCTCATTGATCTTCTCGCCGTATCATATTTGCTATTGTCCTTGCCGCTGGCAGCCTCACCGCCATCCTCATTGACATCGTACTTGTCGTGTCTTGATGTCATCCACCCCACCGGCATCCTCTTTTCATCGACATCGTACTCGTCGCGTCTTGATGTCATCCACGCAGCCGGCATCCTCTTTTCATCGACATCGTACTCTTCACGTTGTATTGTACAACTTCCCACTGTCCCTGTGAGAGCTGCGCTAACAATTGACGAAGCTCGTCGACCATCTCGCCACGTCATATTTGCTATCGTCTTTGCCGCCGGCAGCCTCACCGCCATCTTCATTGATATCGTCCTCATCGTGTCGTATCTCATCCGGCAAACTGCCTTTGTTTCAGTCACGCAGAGCTATGCTGTCTGCAGTGATGTAGAGCTTTGCTGTCTACGGTGACGTGGTAGATAGATGTAAATTCGATGTAATCAATAGAACTGGCTTGAATCACAATGCCTGGAACCAAATGCGAGTTTAATAGTCTTTGCTGCAATGTACCGTGCCCTGACAGTCACGTTTCGATGCTACCACTGTGACTACTCTGTTACCTATGTGTGGCGCACCATCGTAAGCCTCGTCTGCCATTTGCGTTGACACTCGGTGTCTGGATGACACGCTGCATCCGTATGGCGAAGACACTCCTCGTCCAGAAGGCAGATGCCATGGTACGTGTCATCCGGACGAAATTTGCCTTGACACTCTGCATCCGGAAGAAATTTGCCTTGACATTCTGCGTCTGTAAGACATGCGCTGCGTTCAGAACGCAAATGTCCTGACACCTCTCGTCCAGACGACATCTGCCTTGACAATCTGCGTCTGTAAGATACACGCTGCATTCAGAATGCAAATGCCCTGACACCCCTCATCCGGACGACATCTGCCTTGACACTCTGCGTCTGGAAGACACGCGCTGCATTCAGAAGGCAAATGCGCTGACACTCCTCGTCGAGAAGGCAGATGCCATGGCACTTGTTGTCCGGACGACATTTGCCATGACTACCTACGTCGGTAAGACACACACTGCATCCAGAAGGGAAACGCCCTGACACTACTCGTCTAGAAGCATATGCCGTGGCCGCTTTGTTCAGACGCACGATGCTGTGGCACGGTGCGTTGCGACGCACGGTGTCATGGCAAGCATCGTCCGAGTTAAGCAGGTTGCGTCCGAAATGTCTAGTGCATCTCGAGCATCCGAACACTCAGGACGCAATTTTTTTTCCCTGATGGAGAGAGGTCTGTGGAGAGAGATAATATGCGACTTCAATCAATTGTACTCAGTACTACAGACTATATGTGCTCCTCCTACCGTACCACCCCCATGGGGCTTCCATCTTTCCCGTTACCGCTGAAGAGTAAACTCACAGCACCAAAGGAATCGTAAAAGCACGGCACCAAAGAAATCGTAACAGCGAGCGACCGTACAGAAATACTCATGACAACCCGTCCTCCCCATTGGCCGAAATCAAAGCGTTTAGTGGGTACATTATGAAGGAGACTTGCGGTGGAAGGAAACTTTGGTAAAGGAGGCAGTGCAATACCTTTACCTTTTGAGCGCTCTCTAGGTGGCCATCATCGTGTCAGTGGTTGCTGCATTGTCGCGGCGCATTCCCAGCGTGATCTTGACATAGGTGGAGCAGCTTCGGTCGGAGGCTTTGTGTGGTTGTAGGCAGTTGGCACAGTGGATCGGCGGGTGGTTGCAAGAGTGCCCTGCTCTGCAGTTCGTTATCGTACACGGATGATCCTTGGTGGGGTGGGGTTTTGCACACACAGCGCAGGTGTGGTTGCTGGCGGTGCAGCGTTGCGTCAGGTGCCCAAAGGTCTGGCATTTGTTGTATTTGGTGGCGGGGCCGAAGGTGATGTATTCGGCAATAGTGCATTCGCGGTTGAAGATGGCGAGGCTGGTGGCACCGAGAGACTTCTTTGTCATCTCACCTATAAAGGTGACGATCATGGAGGAGGCCTCTTTACCCTGGTGGCGTTCAGGGCTGGTGAGCCAACGTGGTGTCTGGCCCATTCGGAGGGATGAGTGGATGATTCAATTTCAGTACGAGCGGATTTGGGTGTAGCGGTGGTCGGGATGCCGTGGACGATGAAACGGGTCCATCGCTGGCTGACCCTGGACAATGCGTTTGGGAATTCGTGGAGTGCCTCCTCGAGGATGGCTAGGTATGGTTCGTAGCTGGTGCTCAGGTGCTGAGGCGCGACCGTGAAAACGAGGTTGTTGGTGGCAGTGATGTTTGCCAGGATAAGGGGCGGGTGTTCGATGTCGGCATGGGTGGTGATGGTCTTGTTGGCCACTTGGAGTGCGCGCTCTGCGGCCTTCTTGCGGTCATTGGGTGCAGTCGTGAGGCTGAAGATTATCAGCCTATCCGCCGTTGGGTAAGGCTTCGGGAGGATTGTCTCCTTCCTGGCCTTCTTCTCGCTCCTGATCTCCGTAAACTCCCTCGGCTGTTTTTCTGCTACCTGTGCGTAGGTTGGTGCAGGACCTGGGGGAGGCTTGGTGGTGGTGGGTGGCTTCTGGCGTTGTTGGGGGAGTGCCGGCACAACCCTGGGGGCTGCGGGGGCGGCAGCGTGGATGGGATGTGCGGATAGGGTGGCGATTTGCTCCGAGAGCTTGGTGATGGTGTTGGTCAGCTGGGAGATTTGTTTCTGCATCTCCAGGTCCCTCTGCTTCATCACTTTGAGGCCAGGGATTTTGACGGTAACTGATTGCTTTGCGAATTGGTGTGTCATTTCGGCCGGATGAAATGGCAAACCGGTTCAAGTAGCCGTTCGGTGGTGTCGTTGGTAGCGGTGGTGTGGTCCAGTTCGGATTTCCATGCGAGGAAACTGGCCAGTGTGTCGGTATCATGGTCCCGGTCAGGTGCATAGTCCAACTCTGCGTTGAACATGTTGAGGGGGATGCTCTGTTGTGGGGTTGGGATCGGGGGCGGTGGTGGTGTGAATGTGATTGGTGGTGGGGTGGAGGAACTCCCCCCAAGCAACGGGTTTGTTGTTTGGCTAGCTTTGCCCTTTGCCATGGAGGCGAAGATGGTTGCCATGGTGATGCAGAGTTTTCGTGAACAGGTGTCCACTTTCTGGAGTGGGGGTGGGCATTGTTCGGTTACCCGGCGACCGCGACGCGGAGTGAAATTGGATGGGCAGCAACAACAAAGAAGTGAGAGGTGGCCAGCGAGTTCGTAGATGGAAAGACCGTGGAGTTATGAAGCTCCAGAGGGTATTTCCAGCGAAATCGGTGGTGGGAATAAAAAGTTGTTTGGCGGCGAATGAAAATTTTGCGGTGGAGTGAAGGATAATATTCGATTTCGTTCTAATGCGCGTGACTCTACAGGTCTTATACGCTCCTCCTCACCGTACCACCCCCGTGGGGCTCCCATCTTTCCCTGGTACCGCTGAAAAGAAAAACACACAAACAAAACAAAACAAAACAAAACAAAACAAAAGAAAACCCGTAACAAAGTGTGGCCGTACGGAGATGGCTCCTGACAAAGGTCTGGCATTTGTTGCATTGGGTGGAGGGGCCGAAGGTGATGTATTCGGCGATGGTGCATTCTCGGTTGAACATCGCGAGGCTGGTAGCACCAAGGGACTTCTTGGTCATCTCCCCGATAAAGGTGACGATCATGGAGGAAGCCTCCTTGCCCTGGCGGCGTTCAGGGCTGGTGAGCCATCGTGGTGTTTGTCCCATTTGGAGGGCGGGGTAGTTGGTCTCGATTTCTGTGCGGAAGGTTTCGGGGGTGGCGGTGGTGGGGATGCTGTTGACGATGAAGCGGATCCATCGTTGGCTGATCCTGGACGAGGCGATTGGGAATTCATGTAGGGCTTCCTCGAGGATGCCCAAGTATGGTTCGTAGATGGTGCTCAAGTATTGAGGAGCAACCGTAAAGGCGAGGTTGTTGGTGGCAGTGATGTTTGCCAGGATAAGGGGTGGGTGTTCAATGTCGGCGTGGGTGGTGATGACTTTGTTGACTACTTGGAGTGCCCGGTCGGCAGCTTCCTTGCGGTCGTTGGGTGCAGTTGTAAGGCTGAAGATTATCAGCCTGTCCGCCGTCAGGATAAGGCTTTGGGAGGACCGTCTCCTTCCTGGCCTTCTTCTTGCTCCTGACCTCCGTAAACTCCCCTGGCTGCTTCTCCGCTACCTGTGCATAGGTTGGTGCAGTTGGCGGGGTGGGCTTCTTGGTGGCGGGCGGCTTCGGGTGTTGTTGTACTGGTGCCGGTGTAGCCCTAGGAGCTGCAGGGGTGGCGGTGGGGGTGGGGCGTGCAGATAAGATGGCGACTTGTTTGGTGAGCTCGTTAACAGTGTTGGTCAGGGTGTGGATTTGTTTCTGTGTTTCCTCCTCCCGGTTCTTGATGTCTTGGAGACCTGGGATCCTGACCGTGGTTGACTGGTTGGAGATTTGGTGTTTCATTTCTTCGCGGACGAACTGGCACATGGGTCCCAATACTGTGTCGATGAGGCATTTGGTTTGTTGGTTATGGTGGGTGGCCGACTTCCAGGTGAAGAAGCTCGCGAGGGTGTCCGTGTTGTGGTCCCATTCGGGAGCATAGTCTCTTTTGGGGTTGAACTCAGGCATTTGGGAAATGTTTGGGTGTGGGATTGCAGGTGCGGAGGGGGGTCATGGTGGTCCCTTTGTCCCGGCTCCGAAGGCGGGTGGGTTTGTTGTTGTTGTGGGAGGGCTCATTGCCATGGTGATACAGAGTTTTCGCGGACAGGTGTCCACTTCTTGGTGCGGGGGTGGATGTTGTTCGCTAACCGAGCGACCGCGACGCGGAGCGAAATCGGGCGGGCAGCAACAACAAAGAAGTGAGAGGTGCCCAGCGAGTTCGTAGATGGAAAGACCGTGGAGTTATGAAGCTCCAGAGGGTATTTCCAGCGAAATCGGTGGTGGGAATAAAAAGTTGTTTGGCGGTGAACGAAAATTTTGCGGTGGAGTGAAGGATAATGGATAATAGATTGCATGGAGAAGAACCTCCAGACTAGCTACCGCACCCATCCTTTATTCTTTTCCTTCCCTCTGTGGAATCACAGCTTGCCTGCAAGACTGACACAGTTCCTCCATCCCTCATCATGACTCAATCGCCACGCCCAAGGAAAACACATGATCGTGTTTGGCCGCTGTTGGAATTGCTCCTCGCCGCTCCGGTGTGACGCTCCGGTGTGGCGCTCTGGCGTGATGCTACTGCGTGGTGCTCCAGTGTAGCGCTCCGGCAGAAGTGACATAATGGCAATGGCGGGGGAACCCTGGTAACAGCGGCTTGGCATTCTTCTATAGCAGCGTCTTTTGCATACTTTCTTCTGTACACTTAAAATACTTTGACATAGCAGAGAATTAGACTGGATGCATCTGTCCGAGCTGTTTTCATCACATGTTAACGATCAAACCATCTCATTCTGTCTACTTCTTTTCTCTCTCTCGCTTTCTACTTGTGAACTTACAAGGGACAGTGATCGGGCAATCTTTAACAGGTTATGAGCCCGGAGCCGTAACCACTCCAAATACCTACAAACCTCACGCCGATCATCTATCTTCTCAATCGCCATACTCTCGTGTGAAAAATAGCTCCTCAGGAGCCAGTGGTTAACGCGGGGGCCAGCGATTACAAGGCCCTTTTCTCTACGTCTTACTTAGACTGTTTCTCCTCGAAATCAAGAGCTAATCATATTAGCAATAGAAGATCTGTAACTGTCGACAAACATCTCCCTCCTCGCGCATCGATACGATTCTCATCATGAGTGAAGAATCTTTCAAACACCCACTGAGCAACATCCACCTTCTCAACCGTACCAATTACGCAGTCTGGAAAGAAGACTGCATGAAGGTTCTACAAGGAATAATGGCTTGGGACATCGTGATGGAGAGGGAAGAAGAGCCGGAAGATCCAGGAAGACCCAACGACTTTACCTGTAACATTGTCCTGGAACGAAAGGTGTACAAGGACTACAAGCAACGGAAATTGCAGGCCTTGGCCATCATCTATGGCTCCTGTACCAATGCTATCAAGGTACACATCAAAGGTATAGACGATCCCATCGAGGCGTGGAAAGAACTCGAAGCACGCACAAATACCGCCAACTCCTCTGTCGGGAGAATGGCACTCTTTCGGAAATTCAGCATGCTCCGTCCCACTCCTGGACAGCCCCTTAATGCCTACTTTGCCGAATTGCTTGATATCACCACCGAACTTGCTGGCTCCGAAGAAGCAGTTCCCGACATTGTTCGTAAGAACCATATCTACATGACTCTCCCTCCCGCCTATGCCGTCACGATTCAGATTCTTCAATCTCGCGCGAAAGTAACAGTTCAAGAAGTAATTGACATGCTTGACGAGTGTGAGACGAACCAATCAATGACAACCAAACCTGATATGGTCTCCGAGGCACTCTACACCTAACAAGGAGGAAGAGAAGGAGGAGGAAGCTACCAGGGACGATACCGGGGGAATGAGCGCTCTCCGAAGGGATGGTGTGATTGGTGTAAAACTGGTACCCACACTACCGCCAACTGCTGGAGTAAGAAGAACAACAAACGAGCTCGAGATCAGGATGACTGCTACCATTGTGGAGAAGAAGGGAATATGAAGAATGACTGCCCGGCTTGAAGAAAGGGACAAGCTGCACGAAACAACCGAGGAAACAGACATGACCGTGGAGGAAACAGAGGCGACGGACGTGACAGAAATGGATACGAAGGAAACAGACGCGACGGAAACAGACACGACGGAAACGGACGCGATGGAAACAGACACAACGGAAACAGACGCGACGGACATGATGGAAACGGACGTTCTCACAATACATCTGGTAACCAGCAATGACTTGCGGGATCTACCTCCCTCAGCTCGGAGGTAATGGTGGCGTCACATCGATTGGCAATAACAACAAGGACCTGGGTAATTGATTGCGGAGCATCTCACAATTATGGCAACAACCTTCGAGACTTCCGGAAGAATTCAGTTAAGGAAATGAATATGATCATCAAGTTGGGAGATGATCACCAAATACAAGCAAAGAAGAAAGGAAGTGTACATCAGGGAGGGGTAGATATTGAGGCATTCTTCATTCCGGAATTTCGAATATCTCTCCTATCAGTAGGACAACTCGACACACAAGGATACACAATGACATTTCGATCAGGGATATGCTTGATCGCCGATGCAAAAGGACAGAAGGTTCTCAGGGCCAATCTTGAAGATGGCCTATACACACTATCAACAGATGGATCAGCACATATTTCCGAAATCAGGATGCTGCAAACAGCTCCAAATTCACAGACAGTCAATATTACACTGGAATATTATCATGGGTCGGCACGGATCCTTGGGGAGGTACGTACCGGAACGGGGACACGGTAGTTGGCTATTCAGGAAAGATTGGCTCTGAGAGTCCGGGAGGGAGATAAGGAACGGAGTTAGAACTTACGGCCGAGACCGGACGTAAGGGAACTAACTCCGGGAGTTGAGGGGGTTGCGGGGAAGCAAACGAGTGGAAACCGGCAGACTTGGGCAGGTTCTCCGAAAGGGAGCTGCCACATCACCCGAAAGGTGTATGAGAAAAAGTCTGACACGGTTACCCCGCTCGGCCGCAGGAAGACCCTGGGGTGCGAAACCGACAAAGCTCATCTCTCCTTATCTACACCCTGCCAGGACCAATGAGGTGCCCACGGGGTCGAAAGCCTCGGAGGAATAGTTAGCCGGAGTCACCAGATCGCACGACACCCCAAAGTGATATATAACCAGGCTCTTTCCTCCCGAAAGGAAGAAGAGACAGACCGAACACTATCACCGAAACCCACACACAAGACCTAAGATTATTCCGTTGTGAATTACCCAAAGAGTAGCCTGATTACCACTACCCATACCCGCACTCCAGTTATGAAACAACCCCAGTGTCACACTATAATCTTTGATCCAAAATCACCCGACGATTTGTCACAACGAACGACTTACTTCGAAGACCACCTTTACCTACTCGAGATATCCACCTTGTTAGAACTGAAAACCCAATACTCCTTTGATTATACCTTCCAGTCCATCGACGCGAAATAGCCAATTTCGAATCATGGGACTAGTTCTTCGACGGTCCAAAACCGACAGCCGAAATCGACTGTACACCATACAACTGGTATACACAACGGTGGTGGAACTGCGCCAAATTACACCAACCGGCCGACTTCGACGAAGACGAACTCTTCGTTCTGTTCGATTATTACTTCATCAATGACAAAACCGTTTACAGCGGAGATTTCCTCGACGATTATTAAGCCATGACGACTTCCTCTGACTTCAATATGCTTAGGCTTGAGGCCCCACAGGACCTGCTCCAAATCACCGACGGAGCCTTGGGACCGGAACCAGCAGTAGAAATAGCCAATCCGGCAGTCTGGGTTAGAACCCTGGTACGCCAGCAACGGCAGGCCGAATGCAACTTACAATGGCGTACGGAGCTGTGCGGGGACGCCTACAATAAAACGGACCGGTGAACAAGGGAGATCGAGCAGGCCTACCAGACCCTAGCAGAAGGAACTAGGTACGTATATGACCGGGCCAACGCTAACGAGAAAATAGCGGAAGAATGGATACGCAGTGAGCTGGCGAGCGCAGCAAATGCATACCAATCGCTGGCCACAAACGTTTGGCAAGCCATCCTCGCGCGCACCAACGAAGCCAACGAACAGCAAATATGTCAAGCCACTCAGCTGGCTCGAGTAAACGATACCCTGTCCTTCCTGGCAGAGGCCAACACAGCCCGGAACCAGCACCTGGCCAACTTCCAGGGCAACGTGGAATTATGGGCGGCAGAACACCAGAATCGGGTAGCCACCCTGGAAAACCAGCTCCGGGAAGCAAGGGCAGAAATCCAACGCATTGCGACCCGAATCCCGTTACCCACAACACCACCAGTGCCGACAGCACCTCCGGCCTGGAGAAGCCCAGTGAGGCAGATCAGCACCAGTACCCCATCAGCCCACTCGGAAACAGCGCTGGGGAGTCCACTACGCCTAAACCCGGGACCAACGCTCTGATGACAGAGACCCCCGGCGGTACCTACAACACCCGAAATGAGGCAGCGGCTGGAGCAGCTCAGGCACCACGTATCCCCAAGGCCACCAACCTTTGGGCCGGCGGCGGGACAAGGAGGGAACCCCCCCTCTACACCACCCAGATCAGCAGCCGGACCTCCGTTGGGCCCACCATCGGAACCACCCCGACCGCCTTACCGGCGCCCCAGTTCGCCGTTGCCACCTAGGAACCCCGCGCCCACGATTACCACGCACAACCTAGTACAACTGGTGGCGGAAGGATTAGCAAGGGCCACCCAGGTAGCCACGGCCGAGCCAAATCGAATCCGAACCTCCCACCTGAAAATGGAAAACCCCGAGACGTTCGATGGCAAACCAACGACCCCCTTCAACAACTGGTGGAAAACGGTAACGAAATACCTGAGTTTCTATCCTGAAACCTCCGACCAACAAAAAATCGTCTGGGTAGGAACGCTCCTCACCGGTACTGCCAAGGCATAGGACCTCCACCGATACGATACGATGGGTGAGAGCGATAACTGGGCGAATTACTCCGCAGCCATCCGAACCGAATACTTTGACTCCCACGAGGCAGCTAGCGCCCAACTCAAGCTGAGCCAGCTTAGGTATAGCAGAGACATTCGGGCCTATATGACCGAGTTCCGAGCGCTCAACAACCTCACTCGAGTCACGGGGGAAAGTCTACAGGAGAAAATTGACCTGGCAATGCCCGAGGCAGTGATCGACATGCGGTTCGCTCACTACCTGGGGGAGTTCACGGACGATGAGGGGTTCCTGCACACCACCTACCAGGCAGCACTCCAAGTCGAGAGAAAGAAGGCCTTGAAGCAGGTCAAGGAGCAAATAAGAGGACAGACAGGAAACCCCGGCAGTAGCAAGATGGAGAAAAAGGAGGACAAACGGCAGGAAAACCGGACAAGCTCCAAGCAGAAAGAAAGCCACCCCCACAAGAGCCCCAGCAACGTGGCAACCAAACCCACCTGGTTCGGGAAAAAGAACACCTGGCCGACCATGGACGAAGCCATGAAGGGCTTGCCTAACAACGAAAAAGAAGAATACCGCCAGAGCCGAAAGGACTGCTGGCGATGTGGATGGACAGGGCACAAAACATACGAATGTCTGTCCTTCAAAACCCGGAACGGAACGGTGCTGCCGCCCGCCCCGTGGAAGATAGGGGTAGTCTTGGAAGGAAAGAGAAAACGGGACGACGAGGGAGACGCGACCCCTGCAGCCAAGCAACAAAAGGTGTCGGCAGTCGAAACAATGGACGTCAACCCGATGCCCTTGTGGGAAAGCGAGGAAGAGGATTTTTAGGAGGCCCGGTACCGCCGCAACTGAAGGCCACCCCAATAATATGTGGAATTTCCAGGAAACGAAGAAACGAGGAACCAAGCGCTGGGATCTCGCCTAAAAAATCACGAATTACCACCCTTGGCACCCGACCAATAATAGAAATGCTGCTACAACAGGGTAACCACAAACACCGAGTCCGAGCCCTGCTGGACACTGGCTGCTCCATAGCCTTAATAAACCAGCACACGGTGGAGCGACTGGGTCTCGAACAGATACCACACCCTAACCCGGTCCGAATCGAAAACTATACCGGGGAAGCAGTACCCGGCGCAGGCCAATATTATACAAAGCCCTTGCGCCTACAATGCCGAAAACATTATTCGACAGAAAAATTCGAAGTAACCCCCATGGATGCGGAAGTCGACATCTTCCTACCCTTCGGGTGGATAACGGAACACCCGTTTCAGGGGGCCTGGACGTCGGACAAGGTACGCTTCGATAGCGATAAGTGTTTGAAACGATGTACGAAGTACGAAACAAACGAGTTTTCGCTGTCCTCAGACGAATCAGTGGCCACGGACCCTAGCACTCAGCTCATAGGCTACGTAGCAGCGGCCGGCAAAAACTCGGACCCTCTAAAGCAGGTACCAATGGAATTCCACGAATATCTACACATCATGAGCAAGGAGGCAGCCGATGCACTCCCCGAACATCGGCCGTACGACTGCAAGATCGATCTTAAGGAAGTAAGCACGGCGCCCTGGGGACCCATTTACCCACACTCCGAAATAGAACTACAAACTCTCCGAGAATGGCTAAAAGAAATGGAAAAAACGGGGAAAATAAAGAGATCAATGTCATCGGCGGGCTCTCCTATTTTGTTCGTTCCCAAGCCCAGTGGTCGAGGTCTTTGACTATGCGTGGATTATCGAGGTCTCAACAGTATAACGGTCGCAAACCGATATCCACTTCCGCTCATGCAAGAACTCCAGGATCGAGTCCAGGGGGCACAATGGTTCACAAAAATGGACCTCAAAAACGGGTTCAACCTCATCCGAATAAAGGAAGGAGACGAATGGAAGACAGCGTTCAGAACCCGCTATGGATTATACGAATTCCAGGTAATGCCGTTCGGACTCACCAACGCACCCTTAACCTTCCAAGACATGATGAATCATGTACTATCAAACCTCCTGGATGTAGGAGTACTAGCCTATATGGACGATATCCTGGTCTACACGAAAACCGGGGAAGAACACGACCCCTGGTGAAAGAGGTGCTTCAACGATTGCAGAAAAACGGGTTGGCAGTGGCTCCGGAAAAATGCATCTGGCGAGCACAGGAGGTTGAGTTCCTGGGCTATGTTATCGGCCGGAATGGGATCGAGATGGCGAAAAACAAAGTGGAAGCAGTCCTGGACTGGAAAACCCCCAAATCCCTAACAGAAGTACAATCGTTCTTGGGGTTTGCCAACTTCTACCGACGTTTCATTCAGGATTACACCAAAATAGCCCGACCCCTCACGGAGTTAACAAAAAGGACGGAAAAATGGACGTGGACCAACGAGGCAGAAATGGCGTTCAGGGAACTAAAGCATAGGTTTACCTCGGCCCCGATACTGGCCCATTTTGACGCCCAGAGACCGGTGATCATAGAGACTGACACCTCAGATTTTGCCATCGGAGCCATCCTATCGTAACGGGATGAAGAAAAATGCCTACACCCGGTGGCATTTCACTCCCGAAAATTCACACCGGCAGAGATCAATTACGAGATCCATGACAAAGAACTATTGGCCATCGTGGATGCCTTCAAGCATTGGAGACGCTACTGCGAAGGAGCAACCCACCAGGTGCAGGTATTTTCCGACCACCAAAATCTGGAATACTTTATGTTGGAATATAGGGATCGATAGAGACGAAGATAGTGAATTGGTTCATTGGTACAAAGTCGAAGGAGGAACATTCTCTCTATATACAACGCGCCTGAGGGACTCGCCAAGGGGAAAGGACGGAAGACTGTCTCCCAAACCGGTGCTCGGAGACTAAGGCTGCTGTCATCTCCGGACAT
>Ga0307516_10002955_pt1 | contig 22255 bp, 19 predicted proteins | sample 19_EM_MG_FD_203310 | JGI IMG/M metagenome (GOLD analysis project Ga0307516, IMG submission 203310) | Populus trichocarpa ectomycorrhiza microbial communities from riparian zone in the Pacific Northwest, United States - 19_EM | ecosystem: Host-associated > Plants > Roots > Unclassified | place... | reverse complement strand
GTTCGGTGTCGCACCCGGAGATCTACGCTATCGGTGACGCCGCTGCCATCGGTCAGGCTTACGGTGTCATCCACGGTACCTGCCAGAGCGGCATTCCGACGGCGGCACACGTCGCCGAGAACCTCGCTCGCCAGTTGCGGGGCAAGCAGCTCAAGGTGTTCCGCTTCGGCTACCTCCACCAGCCGGTGAGCCTCGGGCGCAAGGACGCGGTGATCCAGTTCACCTACGGCGACGACACCCCCCGGCGCTGGCACATCACCGGTCGGGCGGCCATCTTCTACAAGGAGACGGTCAGCAGCAGCCCGATCAAGACCTACGGACTGGCGAAGCGGCTGGCCATCTCGTCGCGGATGCTTGCCACCACCGGCGGCAGGCGCAACAAGCCGGTCGCGTACTGATGCTGATCTTGCCGCCCTTGTCACGGGTGGCCGGGCTGTTTCGTCTCGGGTGCAGGAACAGGTTTTGATCGGAAAGGTGATGGTCATGCGGGTATTTGTGGCGGGCGGTAGCGGGGTTCTGGGGCGGCGGCTGGTGCCGCAACTCGTGGCCCGAGGACGGTGCCGTTTGCTTTATGACGCGGTTTCCGTCGCGCGAACGAGCACAGTCCGAGATAACCTTGCTGCATATGGCTACCTATCGCACGGCCTCGACGCTTCTCTCCTCAGACGGCACCAGGACCCCCGGCACCGCCGCGCTCTTCACCGAGCCTGGGCGCAAGGGTGGAACCCCGCCGTGGGCAGGCGACTTCCGGCCCGCGAACGGCGCCGGCAACGGCCCTAAAAACCCGGTCGGAAGGACCTTCACGCTGGAGTTGCCCGACGGGAGCACCGGCAAGGTCGTGGTTCAAAGCCTCAAGAGCGGAAAAGGAGGCGTCACGTTGGCGTTGATGGGCGAGGACGCGCCCCCCTTCTGATCAGGGAAGAGAGGGATTACCCCGCCGCCGGTTTCGGGGCGGGGCCATCCCTTAGGCAGTTACAGGGTCAGCGTCCAGCTGTCTATGCGTCCCGCGTCCGGCGCCTCCGTGTCCTGCACCTGCAGCTTCCAGGTGCCGTCGCGCGACTCCGAGGACAGGTTCACCGGGTAGGCCTTGTCGATGTTGGGCTCGTCGCGGTGTTTGTGTCCCGACGCGGCTATTCAGCTGTCGCTCACGCCTGCGGAACCGGCTGATGCGACGACGACGAGTGTCGCTGCGAATGCGATCTTCATCGCCGGGCACAATGGACCATGTCAACGCCTGTCAAATGACACATACGAATGTCCCTGGACGTTGACCGCGAACACGGCGTATCCCGGCGGCGATCAACGCCTGCACCACGGACCCCGATCGGTCTCAATCCCGAGTCGTCGTACGAGCTCGAACGAGTTCGAACATGTCGATGTATGGAGCACCCGTGCCGGCCGCATGAGAATCGGTTGACGCTTTACGCTGCTACCGCGGGGGTACGCATGAGTTGGCCCGTCAGGTCGCCGCCGGCCTAGCCATGTTGCTCGTCGTCACGCTGGCGGAGCCGCCGGCCGCCGTCGCGACGCCTCTCGGCCCGGCCACGCCATCGGCTTCGGCCTCGGTTTCGGCCTCAGGCACAGTGGACGATGCCGGCGCCGGCGTTACCACCAGCCAGCGCGACCGGCTCCTCGGCCGGGGGTGGCGCGGCTCGAGCGATCGCGCCTGGATCGTCTCCGGCGACGGCCCCCGGGCTGCACGTGCTCGTCGCCGACGCCAGGGACGGGTACGCCTGGCGGACCGCGGCCACGCTGGTCGAGTCGGGCTTCGACGCGGACCAGTGGATCGGCAATGCGTGCCAACCGGCTCCGGTCGGCGACTGGCGGTCGCGTATGCCCCACGGGGAAAGGGAGATATCTGTGAGATCACTACGACGACGAATTGGCTCGCTCGTCCTGGTCCTCGTCGTTGCCCTCGCCGGCAGCACGGTTGGCGCCGGCCCGGCCTCGGCCGCGCCGGGAATCGATCCGGACAACGGAAACTTCGCGCAGTGGATGTTTCATTCGGGCGGAAATTACGACCTTGTCATCGACGCATTCGACTTCGGCGGCGACGGGGGAACTGTCGGGCTGGCGAACCGCAACGGAAGCTCCGCCCAGTTGTGGTTCCAGGAGGGCGGGACCTACGAAGCTTACTTTCACCCTGGCTACAACCGCTGGCTGTGCATGGGGCGGAACAGTACCTGGTGGGGTGAGACAGTCCGCGTGCAGAACTGCAACGGAAGTCCGCTGCAGCGGTGGAACGTGCTCCGGTATACCGCCCAGTACTACACGCTTCAGGCGTGGGACGACACCAGTCTGTGCGTTGACGTCGTGTCGAGCAACTATTCCCACGGTCAGCGCTTGCAGCTCTGGGGCTGTAATTCCGGGGCAGGTGCACAGACGTGGCCCACTGCCCGTTGCCACGGCAGCGGCTGCGAGGGATACAAGCCTTTCGACCGGGACTGCCAATTTGCCGGCTCCTACATCGGCAAGGACGTCAGCGAGGATGGCACCCGGGTGTGGCTGACCTTCGCCCGTGGCTGCCAGAGCATCTGGGCTTCAGGACGCAAGGGGGGTTCGATCGGGCCGACAATCCAGAACAGAATGTTCCAGGATAAGGACTTCTCGAGGTATAGCTATTTCTCCGCAGGCGGAGCGACCAACGAAACGATAACAACGGCGATGTGGAGCACCGCGACGTCGGGACGCGACTTCAAGGCGTGCATGGACCTCGATGGCACAAAGCGCTATGCCCTATGTACTGGAATCTTCTGAGACATCCGCGCCGGGAGGGCGGTCGCGGTGAAGCCGCGCTGCCTCCCCGGCGGCATGGGCGGCATCGTCGTGGTTGCCACACGCAGAGTGGGCCTGACTGAGGGCTGTCAGTCCTATGGCGAGCCAGTAGGGGGAGGCGATCTTATGCCAGATGTCGAGTGCGTCCTTGGCTCGGACGAGGGCGGCGTGTGGGTTGCCGGCGCTCAATTCGGCGTCAGCAAGCAGTGTGAGGGTGGCCGCCTCTCCCCAGACATTGCTGAACTCGCGGAAGGTCCACAGCGATTCGATGAGGACTCGGTGCCCTTGGCCGGCTCGCCCGTCTCGTACCATCACGTCGCCGAGCCAGCAGGCGGCGTGGGCGGCAGCGAGGCGATCCCCCAGTCCCAGGCTGATCTGGCGGGCCTGCTCCAAATAGTCCGCCGCGCCGGTGTAATCGGTGGCGTGCCGCCGGAGCATGCCAAGGCTTCGGAGCGCCTGCGCCTGGCCTGGGCGGTAGGCGCTGTCCTGGCTGAGTTGCAGGGCATGTTCGAACCGGGCTCGGGCGGTGGCCAGGTCACCTTGTTCGAATGCAGTCGTTCCGGCGCCGTTGGTGGCGTAAATGATGCAGTTTCGGTTGTCGGTCTTCTGTGCGACTTCTACCGCCTGCGAGAAGTGCTCTGCCGCCTCGCGATAGCGGCCCTGAAGCCGGTAGACGTATGCCAACCCGGCCAGTGAACTGGCGAGGGAGTCGGAGTCGTCGTCGGGGCTACCGTGGATCAGCGCTTGCTCGAAGTGGGTGACGGCTTCATGGTATCGGTCGATGATCGTGTTCAGCTCGCCCAGGCAGCGATGCAGCTTCGCTGCGGTGTGTGTGTCTCCGGCTGCGACGGCGGTGTCCAACGCCGTGCTCTGCAGGCGCATCCAGTCGTCGAAGAGGCACCGGATCTGCAAGAACGACGTCAATGAAGTGGCCAGGCAGGTCGCAAGGAGGCTGGCGGCACTGCGCAGTCCATCCTCGGTGATGAGGATGAGCAGGCGTCGTTCCCGATCGAACCAGTCGAGCGGGTCGGCGAGCAGTTGGTCAACGTGGTGCGGGGGAAGCCGCCAGTGGGTGACGGGATGGCTGGTTAGCCCTTGGAAGTCCGTGCTGAGCCGGAATCCACCGGTGAGGGTGAGATGCAGTGCTGCGCCGAGCATGCGTTCGTGTGCGCCTGTACGGGCGACAGCGTCCTCCTCGGAGCCGCAGCGCTCAGCTGCGAATGCCCGTACCAGGTCGTGCATCCGAAAGCGGTTGCCGTCGGTTGCTTCCAGCAGGTGAACCTCGACGAGCTCATCGAGGTGCTGTGCGGCCTGGTCGAGTGTGGTGTCCAGGAGCGCGGCCGCCGTCCACGTGCTGAAGTCCGTCGGCGGGAGGGACAGCAGTCGGAACACTCGCTGAACGGGTGGAGGAAGACCACGGTATGTCAGTTCAAGGCTTGCGCGAACGGCAACATCCCCCACAGCGAGGGCGTCGAGCCGCCGTTGTGTGTCGTTGAGCGCGTCAGCCATGCCCGCAAGCGTCAGGTGCGGCCGGGCAGCGAGGCGGGCGCCAGCAATCCACACGGCGAGCGGCAAGCGGTCACATCTTTCGACGATGGACCGGGCGACGTCCGGTTGGGTGTCGACACGTTCGGCGCCGACCATGTCCGCCAGGAGTTCGACGGCGTCGTCCGTGCTGAGGACGGCGAGCGGATGCCGGTTGCCATCGAGGTCCGCGAGGCTGGTTCTGCTGGTGACGATGACGGCACAAGCCTCGCCCGTGGGAATGAGTTCACGGACTTGCCGGGCGTTGGCGGCGTCATCCAGCACTACCAGGATGCGGCGGCGCGCGGTGAGGGTGCGATACAAATGCAGCCGCTCGGTGTGGTCGGAAGGCACAGCTGTACCGGCGACGCCAATGGCGCGCAGGAAGCCGCTCATCACAGTTGACGGGTCGGCGGGCTGGTCGGTGGCGCCCCGAAGGGGGGCGTAGAGCTGGCCGTCGGGAAAGTGGGCTTTGATCCTGTGTGCGGTGTGAACCGCGAAGGTTGTCTTGCCCACGCCGGCGGGGCCAGCGATGATCATGATCCGTGAGCCTTCCCGCGAGCCGGTCAGCGTGGCCTCGACGCGGTCGCTGTCGTGAGCGCGGCCGAGCAGCCGTGGCGGTTTCGCGGGAAGCAGGCACGGCGGCGCTGGGGTGATGCCGGACGGCTGCGCAGGGGCTATGGGCTCGTTGGTGCTTGTGGCGCGAACGGCTTGCATCTCGGCCGCCGTCCGGTGAATGCCTGTCCACGAGCTCACATCCTCTTCGGAGCCGCCGCAGGCCCGTACGAGTGCTCTGACGAAGTCGGCGCTGGGGAAAGAGTCGCGGTTGAGGGCGCTGGCAACGGTGCTGGCGGGCAGAACGTCGCCGAGCCGGCGGGCAGCGCGTTCGATGCCGCGGTAGGACAGCCCTGATCGGGCTTTCAGTTTGCGGAGTTCGTCGACGAACTGTGCGGCTGTGCTCATGTCGGCGACCCCCTGCACGGTCATTACTCAAGCGGCTTACGTCCTTCAGACATCCGAGGTCGCCCATCCGGTTGCCACCGCGCAGGCTGTCCGGACGTACATGCACGCGTACGAACTCGCACAGCAATATTTAACCATGTGAATGAAACGCCGTACGAGCACGTGAGGCGGCGATGGCAGAATGACCCCGGGCGTGGCGAATTCCGCACCGCACACCCGGTGGGCGACGAGCCCCTCACGCTCCGCTGGGTGCTCGCCCACATGACGAGCGAAACCGTCCGGCACGCCGGGCACGCCGACATCCTGCGGGAACTCATTGACGGCGTGACCGGCAGATGATCGGCAACGGGCGTTAGGAGCGTCGAACGGTCGCCACCGATGGCGTCTGATCGTGTCCGCACGGACTAGGAGCAGGCGCCTTGCGTGACGGTCGGTTCCTTCGTGTACGCGGCGGGCAGCTTCAGGCAGGCCTTGGTGCCGCTGACGGTCACCTCGGCCACGCCGCGCCGGACGATCTTCGCGGTGATGCCGGGTCCGACCATGTCAGCGATGGCCGCCTTGAGGTAGTTCGCCGGCTTGCCGCCGTCCTCCTCGGCCCGGTCCAGCACGTCCCAGCCCAGCATCTCGGCCTCAGTGGTGGCGTCGCCGGCTCCGCCTTCCACGGCGGTCAGCGCTGCTGGGTCGAGCTTCAAGGCGCCCTGCGGGGCGGTGATCAGCGTGCCAGTGGTCATGTCGAGGCGAAGAGCGGCGCGGCCGGTCGCACCGTCGATGAACTGCAAAAGATTCACCTCGAGGGCGGACAGCTTCTCGTTGTCGATCCACAGGTCAAGCACGATCGGCCGGTCTTTCGGCGCGTCGCCCATTTCGTCGGCCAGATCCAAACCTTGCACGCCACTGGCCGCGGTGACCAGACGCTTCATCTCCGCGTACGCTTTTGTCGTCGACGAAGTGACGATGAGGTGCTTGGGGTCGGCCGTGTCGCGCACAATGGTCGCGCCGGCGAACAGGTTCGACGCGCTGGTCTTCAGCTCGGTCAGGGTCTTCGCGGCGTCCGCGTCCTGGACGGGCAGGCCGAGGCCCGCACCGGGCAAGCTGGCGGCGTCCTTCAGGTCGAGGGAGACCCATCCGCCGTCAAACAGCGCGCCGAGCGTCGGCGTGATGGCAGTGGCCTCGTTGCGCATCAAGGAAACATCATCGACGCCGGCGCCGAACTTCTTCGCCAACTCGGTCATCGGTGCCTTGGCGTAGAGCGTCTGGCCCACGACCCGCAGCTCGGTGCCCTCGATGCCGTCCACAGTCGCGGACATCAGTATCCGGTCGTCGTCGGCACGGGTGCCAGCCTGGTCATACGCGACGGTGACGGAGGAGTTGAGCAGCGTACGCAAGGAATTGGTGTCGTCGGCGGTCCAGGCGCCGTCGCCGCTGAAGTCCTTCGCCGCCTGCTGCTTCAGGCCCCTGATCAGATCGTCGGCGGAGCCGGTGACCTTCAACGTGAAGCCGGCTTGCTTCGCCGCGGCGAGGTGCTGAGCGGCGGCGCGCACCTCCAGCGCCGGCTCCAGGCGCTTGATCTGCTCGGCGCAGCCGCCGACCAAGGCCAAGGCGGTGACGCCGGCGGCAGCGCCCACCAGGAAACGCTTCATGCGCACTGTTCTGTTCTCCCCGTGAAGTCGTCAGCACTCATGCTGGTGATGACGCATGCAAGACTCGTGGATCACTGGGTGGCGCACCAGAGACGAACGTATGCCGCAGCCTGCACCTTTGGTCCGGTCGAAAAGCCGGGAAGAGTTACGCGGAAGACAGTTGGCGCGATGCATCCGTACGAAAAGGGTCTCGGCCGCCGGTAACGGATCTGCGGTGGAGCGGCCGGTTCCGGCGACGGATCGCCGGAACCGGCAGTCTCAGATGGTGGCGGGCAGTTCGCGGCCGAGCCAGCCGCGGTAGAACGCCGCCAGGTCGGGGGTGAAGTCGACCTCGACCGGGAATGTCGGAGGCACGCAGTCGACGTCGAGCACTGTCCCGGAGACCGGGCAGAGGAACTCCCGGATTTCGATCAGGTTGGAGTCGATCGTCAACTGGTCCTCGGGGTAGATCTCGAGGAGGTCGGCGCGGGTGCGGCGGACGATCACCCGGCACTGCATCTTCCAGTTTCCGTTCCATGGGCCGAGTTCGGCGCCAGCGCGGGTTTTGACGATCGCCAGGCCGTCCTTGGCCACGATGTAGAGGTTTTCCCCGAGCGGGAGCAGGATCTGCTCATCCCAGTCGACGAGTTGCTGATGCGCGACGATCGTCTCGTCGAACCGGCTCGATTCCTTCGGGGCGCGCATCATCCCGAGCAATTCCTGCCAGGACAGCTTGCGCTGCACCAGTGCGGTGGTCAGCTCCTGACTGGAGGCGTTCGATCGGTCCGGGGTGTGGCCAGTGTCGTTCACGAGGGTGTCTCCGTTCAGGAGGGCGCGTCCGGCCGCGGGCGGCTGGACGATTTCGGGTAGTAGAAGCCGACTGGGGCGGGTGCGGCGAAGTCCGGCTCACCGGTCTCGATGTAGGGAAACTGGTCGATCTGCCAGAACGCCTTGTACTGCGTGACGAGCGCGTCGGACAGCTTCGCCGAGCGGGCGAACATGTGGTGCACCAATTCCGAGACCTCGCCCGTCTGCGCCCGGGCCCGCTCGGTGGCCCACCACTGCTGCGCGGGAACAGATTTGGCCAGCCGGGACTGCCGGCGCGCGGCGCGTTCGGTCTCGGTGTCCGCATCGTCGCCGCGGTAGGCATAGGCGGCGTGGGCGCCATCGAGGGTCATCAGCCCGTTGGCGAGGTCCTTCTCGATCGCCGCGGTGTCGCGTTCGAGCGGATCGCCGTAGCCGACCCCGCCGTAGTAGAGCACTCCGAACAAGTCGCCGTCGCGCAGGTTGGGCGACCACTGGTTGTCCGGGCCGACGTACCACTCCTCGGCGGTAATCGTGCCGTCCTTGAGCATCCGCTCGGCCTCGTCGATGCTGGAGGGCAGCTTCTCCCCGCGGGCGATGAGGGCCTTTACGTTGGTCCCACTTGCCCACAGGCACTTCCAGCCAGCCGGCGGATAGCCGCCGAAGAGTCCTTTGTGGAATACGCCGCCGTTCATGCAGCCGGAGGCGGACAGGGTGACGTTGACCAGTTCGGAGTTGCGGACCATCCACAGCGACTGCCAGGCGGAGCCACCGCGGAAGCGGCCGTAGCCCTGATGGTCGGGTACGAAGCTGCGGCCCAGATAGGCGTTGGGTCCGGTCAGTTCCCAGACCTCGGCGTCGCCCTGGATACCTTCCGAGTTCCAGATCGGGCTGCCGCAGTCCAGGCCGTCGGCGACGCCACGGGCGCCGAAGCTCTCGCCTGCCATCTCGAAGTTGTTGTACCCCGTGGGGCTGTTGAACTGGTCGAAGCCTGTGACGCCGACCATGCACGTCGGGGTGGACATCAAGATCTCCTCGGTGAAACCTCTGGCGTACCAGCTGATGCCCATCAGCCGCCAGACGTTCGCGAAGATCGGGATGAGCGTCCACCAGGCCAGCGAAGTCGCCACACCCTGGTAGCTGGCGTTCACGATGGAGCCCTCGGGCAGGTACTGCTTCACCGCGAGATACGCGCCGTCGTTGACCCGGCCGTCGTAGTTGAGCAGTTGGGTCAGGGTGATCCAGAATCCGCCGTTCATCGGGCCGGGCGCGCAGTTGAACGGATGGAAACTCCATCCGGTGGAGCCTTCGTAGTCCAACTCGATGCGCCCGTCCGCGGTGACCGTCATCTCCTGGCGGACCAGGTCGATGAAATCGTTGTTGGCCAGCGGGTGCACGAACGGCACATGGCTGCGCTTGTGCACCGGCATGGTCAGCCCGCGGTAGGTGCCAGGCACCATCGTCGCCTGGACTCGCTTGATGAACTCCCGCCGGCCCTCCTCGATGAGCTCCTTGGTGGCCTGCTTGTAGTAGTCCAACCCGAACTCGTCAATGATCTTGCCGAGGGCTTCGCGGACCATCAGGCAACCGGAGAGCTTCGCCTTGTCATCGAGGATCCACCAGTTCGCGTTCCGCAAACCCATCCGCAGCCGCAACAGATAGTCGGCACGGAAGTGGTCATCCTCGCCGACCTTCTCCGCGCTGATGTGCAGACCCTCGCCGTAGCGGTCGGGGGTCAGCACCGACATGCCAGGGCCCTCGTAGGTACCGGCCTCCAGTTCATGGGCCACCGCGCCGACCCAGGCGATCAACTCGCCGCCGTCGAACACCGGGATCAGCGTCATGACGTCCGGGGTGTGCACCCCGCCCGCCCACACCTCGTTGTTCTCGAAGATGTCGCCGGGGCGGATCTTCGGGTCATCTTCGTACCCGTTCTTGATGATGAACTTGATGAACTCCGACAGGGTATGGACGTGCACCATGATTCCTGTCGAGAGTGCGATGGCGTCGCCCTCGGGCGTGTAGAGGCCGATGACGAACTCCTCGAAATCCCGCACCGCGGGCGAGGAGGCGATGTACTTCATCGTCTCCCGGGTCGAGATGATCATCGACAGCAGCCGCGAGTGGAACGACTCGAACTTCAACGGATCGGATTCCAGCTGTGCCAACGTGTCCAGGCCCTGGTAGCGGCCGGTCTGCTCAAACAACGCCTCGCTGTGCTCCAGTCGCTGCAGCAGGCTCGGCATCTTCTCGGTCATGGGTTCTCTCCTCAGGCCTGGCCGGCGCGGTAGTGGATGAGTCGCCGCTCGTCAAAGTCGACGTGATGCGTCGGCGGGATGAGCAGGGTGGTCGCGGGGTGCTCGATCACCGCGGGACCGTTCACCACGTTGCCCGCGCGCAGTTCGTCCATCTCGTAGATGTCGAACGTGATGTCGGTGCCGCGCCAGTGCCCGGCGCGTTGTCCCTTGACCGACGACGATGACGGTGCAGGCCCGGCCAGTGCCTGCACCGGGACCGCGGGTCTGGGCGTCTCGAGGTCCGCCGACAGCGCGAGTTCAAGGATCTGGTAGCCGACCTCGGAGTACAGCGCCTGCTTCGGGTAGATGCTGGTGTAGACCTCCTCGTAGCCCTTCATCAACTCGTGCAGATCGTCGATCGAGGTCAACCGCTCCCCCGTCCACGGGACCTCAAAGTCGGAGAGTTGGTTGGTGAACCGCACGTAGGCACTGCGGTTCAGCCTGGCGGCAGCGAAATCCCAGCCGTGCAACGCGAAGTCTTCCCGCGCACGCCGTTCCAGCGACGCCCACGCGGCGTTGATGGCCTCGATCGCCGCACCCTTCACCGAACGCGACGGCCCATCGTCGCCCGCCGGGCACGCGGCGATCGTCGCCTGGTGGTAGCGGTAACGGCGGGGCGCACACAGCACACCGAACGCCGAGAACACCGCGGCGAACGGGAAAGTAATGACCTCTTTGAAGTCCAGCCCGTCCACCACACCGGACAGGCCGAGCGGACCACCGCCGCCGTACATCAGCATCGAGTACTCCTGGGTGGTATACCCGCGCCCGCGCAGCATGTTGGACAGGAACTCCCGCATCGACTCGGTGACCAGTTGGTGCGCTCGCTCGCAGAACTCGAGCAGGCCGGTCTTGAAATGCGCGGCCATCGGCTCCAGCGCCGCGCGGGCCGCCTCTTTGTCCAGCGGCACGTCGCCACCGAGGAAGTTGTTCGGGTCCAGGTAACCCAGCAGCAGGTGGCAGTCGGTGATCGTCGGGTTCGGCCAGTTCAGGCAGCGCCCGACGTCCGAGCCCGCGCTGCGCGGCCCGATGGTGAGCTTGCCGGTGAGCGGATGGACGCCAAGCTCGGAACCCATCCCGGCGCCGATCGACTCGGTGTGGATCATCGGGATGTTGGTGCGGAAGCTCAGCAGTGTCGGCTCCCGGGTGATCGGGATCGTGCTGTCGCGCACGATGCCGACGTCGAAGCTGGTGCCACCGACATCGCAGCACACCACGTTCTCCGAGCCGATGAGCTGGCCGATGTAGTGCCCGCCGAGCACGCCGCCGACCGGGCCGGACACGTAGGACTCGTACAGCCTGGGCGTGTCCACGGGCACCGTGCCGCCGTGCGCCAGCAGCGTGGACACCTCGCGTTTGAACCCGTCCTCGCGCGCCTTGGCCTCGACGGAGCGGAAGTGCTTGCGGGCCCGCTCACCGGCGTAGGACTGCGCGACCACGCTCGCCAGCCGCGTGTACTCCTTGTGTGTCGGCGCCATCGCCGACGACAGCACCACCGGCACTCCGGGTGCCTCCTCGTTGATGAGCTTCGCGGCGCGCTGCTCGTGCTCGGGGTTCATGTGCGAGAACAGGAACATCACGCCGATGGACTCGACCCCGGCCGCGGCGAGCTCGCGCGCGGCGACCCGGACGTCCTCGTCCCGTAGCGGCACGACCACCTGCCCGAACAGGTCGATCCGCCCCTGCGCGCCGTACACCCGCTCGCGCGGGATCACCGGGTCGTCGTGGTGATGGGTAACCGTGTGCAGCCGGTCCGCGTACGGGTAGCCAAGCCAGCCGCCCTCGGCCTTCTCCATCAACAGGTAGTCCTCGAAACCCTGCGTCAGCAGCAACCCGACCTTCGATCCGGTCTTGCTCAGCAACGTGTTCAGCATGATCGTGCCGGCGTAGACGATGACCTCACTGTCCGGCAGGACATCCTCCAGTTGCCGGTGGCTGGTCTTCGCGGCGTCGGCGATCGAGCCGATGAAGCTGACTGATTCGTCCTGCTTGTTGGTGAGGTGCTTGCCGACCAGGAATTCACCCGCCCCGTCGACGATCACCGCATCGGTCATGGTTCCGCCCGCGTCCAGCGCCACCCAGTTGCTCTCCGTCATGGGTTCTCCCGTCAGAGGTCCGCGGTGCCATCGACTGCGACCGCCCGCCGTCGGACTGTGCCGCCGCTGAAGTCGCCGCGGCTTGGACGCTGGCCGCGTAGCGGTTGGAGAATCGTGCTTTCCGCAGGTCAGCGGGCCAGGATCGGCTTGGACAATCCGCCGCGCCGGTTGGACGGACGTGCCGAAGACGCCCCGGGACCGTATGCACGAGGTGCCGTCGTGCCTACCATCCTTGGTGACCAACCTCACTCGTCGGCGCGGACGCGGAGACATCATGACGAGTCTGATCAAGCCAGAGGATCTCCCGACGTGGGTGCCCGGAACGCTCACGGTCTGCAGTTCCACTACCGGATGGGACGGCATTTCGGTCCGCGGCTACCGCTACGCCGGCTCCGACGTCCTGGTGCCGCCCATGCGTGACTTCATGATCGTCGCCTACCGCCGCGGCGTCACATCAATGCGCCGCCGGGTCGACGGGCAATGGCTCTCCGAAAGGCTGGCACCCGGGGACGTCTCCCTGCTCACTCGTGCCGCGGACTCCCACTGGGTCTGGGACACCGACATCGAGGTCGTGCACGTCTATCTCACCCAGGATGAGTTGGCCGCGACATGCAAGCAGATGTACGAACGAGACGTCCAGGACGTAGAGCTGCACGACGAGATCCGGGCCGACGACCCCGCGATCCATCGCACCGCCATGCTTATCGCACAGGAGGCCGCGTACGGTGGCGCCGGCAGCGGTCTTCTTGTCGAGTCCCTGTCCTGCCAGCTCGCCGTGCACATCCTGCGGCGTCACGCTCACGTGCTGTTCCGGGAGAGCCACACCCACGACGGTCTGACCTTCCGCCAGGAACGCGCCGTCCGCGACTACATCCACGAACACCTCAGCGACAACCTCGCGATCGAGGAACTCGCCGCGTCGGTGGCGCTGAGCCGCTATCACTTCGCCCGGCGCTTCCGCGTCTCCACCGGGACCACACCGCACGAGTACGTGCTCCAGCAGCGCGTCGCCAGGGCCCAGACGCTACTCATTCGGACAAACTATCCACTTCTCGATATCGCCCTGATGTGCGGCTTCGCCGATCAAAGCCACCTCAACCGAGTCTTCAAGAAGCACACCGGCGTGCCACCCGGCCACTACCGAAAGCACAACTAGGTATGCCTAGGTGGCCCACGCGCCCCGCTAAACCCGGCTGACCAGTGAAGATAGGTAAGCGCTTCCGATGTGGCAGCCCCCTCGTCAACCGACGATTGATCCATCACCGGTTGACAAGGAGACAAGCCATGTTGATGCACCCGGATATGTTGCTGGTTCTGGCGAACGACCGTCACCGTGAGGTGATCGCCGAGGCCGACAGGAGGCGCCTGCTCACCAGCGCCCGCCTGACGCGCCACGCCCGCCGGGCGGCGAGGAAAGCCTCGGCCGTCCGCGGACAGCCCACCGGTATCCTGGCGTCGTGCGAACCATCCGCGGCGGTGCCAGCCCGGTAATGATCGGGCGGGAAAGCGAGCTGCGCCGGCTGGCCCAGCTCGCTTCGGCGCGCGAGCCGGCGGTCGCGCTCATCGCGGGCGAGCCGGGCATCGGAAAGACCCGGTTGGTGCACGAGCTTCTGACAACCCTGCCGGCACAGACCGTGGTGCTGGTCGGCCAGGCGGAGCCCGGCTCGCTGTCCCGGCCGTACGAGGTGCTCCTGGACGCCATTGACGGCCGCCCGGAGGTCGACGAGGAGCAGCTGGCGCCCCTCGTGGACCCGCAGCGCAGCCCCGTCGAACGCCTGCACACCGGCCTGGCCATCCTGGCCGACCTGATCGGCGACTCTCCCGCGGTCATCGTCTTCGAGGACCTGCACTGGGCCGACTCGGAGAGCGCGGCGCTGTTCGAGCGGATCGCCGACCAGCGCGGGCCGCGGCTGCTCATCGGGACCTACCGGCCGGACGAGGTGACCCGCCGCCAACCGGTGGCCGGCCTGCTGGCCCGGACGGAACGCCGGCACACCGTCACCCACATCCGCCTGGATCGCCTCAGCCCCTCGCAGACCGCGGCGTTGCTCGCGACGGCCACCGGCGCTCCGGCGCCGCTGCGCGCCGCGACGGCGCTGCACCACCGCACCGGCGGCAACCCGTTCTTCCTGGAGGAGCTGCTTCGCGCGCTGCCCGGGTACGACGTGGAAGCGCTGGTCGAACAGCCGCTGCCGTGGAGCCTCGCCGACGTGCTGCGCCGCCAGGTCGACGACCTCGACACGGTCAGCCACCGCATCGTCGAGGCGGCCACCGTGCTCGGCCACCGCATCCCGTTCGACCTGCTCGCCGCCGTGACCGGTGCGGGCGAGGACGAGCTCATCGCCGTGCTGCGTGACCTGGTCACCCGGGGCGTCCTGGTCGAGTCCGGCGAGGACGAGTTCGCGTTCCGGCACGCGCTGGTGCGCGAGGCGATCGCCGACCAGATGCTCGGCCGGCAGCGCCGCCGACTGCACGAGGCGGCGCTCGACGTACTCCTGAGAAAGGGCTCTGCGTCTAGTCCGGTCAAGGGCGGCGGTGGGGCTGAGGATGGCGGCTCCGACCCGGCCATGGTGGCGCACCACGCCCGCGGCGCCGGCAGGTACGACGACATGATCGCCGCAGCCCGCCGCGGCACCGCGCTCTACCTCTCCATCGGCTCCGCCTATCAGGCCCTGCAGCTGGCGGAGATGGGCCTCGACGAGGTGCCCGACGACACCGACCTGCTCGCCTCCGCCGCCCGGGCAGCGTGGCTGGCCGGACTGCTGGACGACGCCCTGCGCTACGGCCGGCGCTGGCGTGACCTCGCCGGCACTACGACCGACCGGGCCGAGTCGCTGTACCTGCTGGTCCGCATCGCCTGGGAATCCCGCGAAACCGACGAGATGGGCGCCCTGACACACGACATCGAGACGATGATCGCGCAGCTCCCGCCCGGCGCCGACCAGGCACGGGCGATGACCGCGATCGCCCAGTCCGCGTACCTGCGCGACGACCTCAACGCCGCGCTGCTCTGGTCCGACCGTGCGCTGGCGCTGGCGGACGAATTCGACCTGCCAGCCGTACGCCTGGCCGCGTTGGTCGAGAAGGGCTCGACGCTCACCGAGCGCCCGCAGACCGCCGCCGACGGCCGCCAGATCCTGTCCGCCCTCGTCGACGAGGCTGAGAAGGCGGGCGAGTGGGTGCTGGCCGCCCGTGCCCTCAACAACCTCGTGCAGGGCGAGCCGCCCACCTCGCCGACCGAGCACGCCGAGACCCTGGAACGGATGCGGGTCGACGCGGAGCGGGCCGGCTTCGAGTCGCTCTCGGTGGCCACATACTTCCAGGGCCGGGCCCGGCTCGCGTTGCGGGCCGGCGACCTGCGCGCCGCGATCGCGGCCCTGGAGGAGGGACGCGAGCAGGACCGCGGCTACCGGCGCCGGGGCCGCTGGGCCGACTACCACGGGGTCTTCCTCGCCGGGCTCTACCTGGAAGCCGGCGAGCTGGACCAGGTCGAGCAGCTCATCACCGACCTGGCGGCGCTGCCCAACAACCCGCCGACCACGATTCCCGGCCTCACGTTCCACCTCGCCTGCCGCCGCGCCGACCTCCCGCGCGCCGAAGCGACCCTGGACGAGCTCATCGCCGCCCTGGCCGAACAGCCGTGGCGCAGCGGTGAACAGGCCCACGACCTGATCTCCGCCGCCCTGGAACTCGGCCTGCCGGCGCACCGGCTCGACCAGATGGCCACCGCGCTGCTCGACGCCGACGTGTGGGACGCCTACCGGACACTCGTCGACGCCCAGCTCGCGGAGGCGCGCGGCAGGCACGCCGAGGCCCTGGCCGGCTACCTGTCCATCGCCGAGGCCCACATCCTGGGGCCGGCGACCCGCGGCACCGTACGCGTCGACGCCGCCCGCTGCCTGCTCGCGAGCGACCGGCGCGAGGAGGCCGCCGCGCAGGTGGAGGCGGCCGCACCCCTGCTGGCCCAGTGGCGTGGCTGGCGGGTGGCCCAGCTCGCCCAGGTCCGTGCCCAGCTGGGCATGGCGCCGGTCGACGCGGCGCCCGCGGTCACCGGCCCGGCCGCCCTGACCCCCCGCGAGCGGGAAGTGGCAGTGTTGATCAGCGACGGGCTGACCAACACGGAGCTGGCCCGGCGCCTCTACATCTCACCGAAAACCGCCGCCATTCACGTCTCGAACATCCTGCGGAAGCTGGGCGTCTCGTCCCGGACCGAGGTGGGCGACCTCGTCGGGCGGCGCTGACCGCCACCACCGGTGCGGCCTTTCGTTGCGAAGCTGTGCCGCGCGAATGCCGGCAAGCCGTTAGAGACTTTCCGTACCCCTCAGCACAGCCGCGGAGTTGAATCCACATTGGCAGGCCAGCGCGTACGGGGATAGCGGGGCCTCGGTCCCGCCCACGAGCACCGCCGCCCGTCCCTGCCGGATCAGCCGGCGAGCCTGCGCAATCGCGTCGATGCCACCGGCCGCCTCCGTCACGACGACCGAGCACGGCCCCTTGAACTGATGCAGGATGGACAACTGGCCGCTGCTGGCCGCATAGAACCAGCCGATCGACTGGTACGCGCTGACCGCGCGCGGTCCGTGCCGCCACAGGGCCTGGATCTCCTTCTGCCCGAAGGCGTTGCCGCCTGACGCGCTCGCTGTGATCACCGACAATTCAAGCGGATCTATGGAGGATAGATCGAGGGCTGCATCCGCCAGTGCCAACCAGGTCCAGCGGTCGGTCTGCACCAGAAGCCGGCTCGTCCCCGCTGCGCATCAGCCAATGTCCGAGGTTCGCCGAGCCGAACCGCTGATATGCGCGGTCAGTGGTGGGACAGCGACAGATGGGCCCGTTCTCCTTGGGCGCCGAACAAGGTGAGCAATTCTGCGGGCTGGCTGCCGGCGCTGCCGATCCAATGCGGGAGGCTGGTGTCGAACTCGGCGGCCTCGCCGGGCCCGAGCCGGAACTCCCGGTCGGCAAGCACAAATCGAACATCGCCGTTGAGGACGTAGAACCATTCGTACCCGTCGCACACCCAGCAACCGTTCCACGATGCAAATCGGAGCAATGGCTACCGCCCAGGACCAGACTGTCGGCGACGACGCCGAGCACTTCTGGGACAAGCAGTACCGCACCCGGCGCACCTGGGGCGAGCGTCCCAATCCGCTGCTCGTCGAGATCGTGGAACCGCTGACACCCGGTTCCGTCGTGGATCTGGGCTGCGGTCCCGGCGGGCCGGCCACCAAACCCACACCACGTCGGCGTCGGCGGACGAAGGACCTCACTGGCACCCGGGGTAAACCTTTCCCGCCCGCTTGGAGTTGATTGGATGTGATCGAAGAAATTCCATCGTCCACATCGAGCGATGACTCGTACATCGCATTCGTGCGACGGTCGTGGCAGCGGAACCTGACCACGGCCAGGCTGCTCACGGGCGACCCGCATCGTGCCGAGGAACTGTTGCAGGACTGCCTGGTGAAGCTCTACCAACGGTGGCGGCGGGTCTCCCGGTTCGACGACCCGCAGGCGTATCTGTACCGGATGCTCGTCAACGGCAACTTGAGCCGGTGGCGGCGCGGGTCCCGCGAACTGCTGGTGGCCGAGTCGCCGGAGCGAGCAGCGCCGCAGACGCAGCCACACCTGCCGGACGAGGCGCTGCGGACCGCGCTGCTCACCCTGTCGCCACGGCAGCGCGCGGTCGTGGTGCTGCGGCACTACGCCGATCTCAGCGAGAAGGAGACGGCGGCGGCGCTGAAGTGTTCGGTGGGTGCGGTCAAAGCCCACCAGCACCGGGCGTTGGCGCGACTGCGCGACCTGCTCAGTGAAACCCACATGAATCTGGAAAGGGTGATCCGATGACGACCGACCTCGAAGAACTCGCCGACGGCCTGCACAGCCTCGCGCACCGTAACGGCATCCCGCCGGTGCCCGTCGACACACTGCTGGCCAGGGGACGCAGGGCCCGGCGCGGGCGGGCCGGCATGCTGGCCACGGCGACGGCGGGGACGGTGGCCGCGGCCGCGGCGGCGATCGCTTTCGCCGGTACGCCCGCGACTCCCCCCGCTGGCCCGCCGGCGGTCGCGACCGGCCGGTCCACCGCCGGCGAAGCACCCGCCATGCGGCTCGCCGCCGCGGCGCGGGACACGAGCACGGGCAGCTTCCGCTTCACAACCAACTCGAGATGGCCCTCCGAGGACGAGGCCCAGACGTGGACCGGCGCCGTCGATCCGCGCGCCGGCTTCGGCTACGTCAGATGGGATGACAGCGAACTGCGCGTGATCGGCACAGCTGCCTACCTGCGCGGGGCGAACGGCTGGCAGCTCCTGCCTCGCAAGGCCAGCGTGGCCACCGTCTACAGTGTGGGCGGCAGTCCCGCCAGCGCTGTCGATCCGGGGTCCATGCTCAAGAGGCTGGCTGCCGGAGACACAGCCCAAGCCACCAAGGATCAGGACACCTACAGCTTCCGGCTCTCGTTCGACGGCCAGTACACGGATGCGCCGGGCCGCACGTTCACGGTTCTGGTCACCGGCACGGTGAAAATGGATCCCCGCTCCGGGAAGGTCGCCAAGATCTCGGCCGAGGAAGCATGGCCTCAAGGTCCGCGTACGGTTGTGATCGAGTACTCCGGCTACGGTGAGCCGGTCTCCGTTCAGCGCCCTGCACTCGACGGCAAATAGGCACCTGGTGCCCCGATCCGCCGGCCGGCGGATCGGGGCAGCGCCAACCCGCCAGCCTGCTCTCGCCGAAGAAACAGGAAGTGAGGGGCTCGGCCAGCGGCACCTCCCTGCCCTCGGCTTCGAAGGTCATGGATGCCGACGCTCAGGCAAAATCGGCCGCCGTCATGCCGGCCGGATGGCCGGGTGGCCACTGCACGAGCTCGATCCTGTAGCCGTCGGGATCGGTCAACCATGAAGTCCGGAACCCGGGCCCCGGCTCCGTCGGTGGCTCGGCCGTAACACCCCTGGTGGCGAGATCAGCGATCGTGGCATCTAGATCGTCCACCTGGACGACGAGATGGTTGACGGCGCCGATGTCCTTGACCGGTCTCGCGGGGTCGTGCACGAGCTCGAGACTGACGAACGGATCGTCGGGTAGCTGGAGCATGGTCAGGCTACCGAACGCCGTCTCGGGGACACTGCCGCGCTTGGCATACCCAAGCGCGGTGTAGAACGCGAGCGAGCGCTCCAGGTCCGTGACCCGGAGCCCGAGGTGCAACATACGCATGCTCGGCAGCCTAGAGCCAGTCAGGTGCCGGCTGGCGGCCCTATGGCGGATCAGGTTTGGGCAGGCGCCGGGTCAGGAACTCCCGTTCGGTCTCGTTGCCGGTCAAGTCCAATGCTTGCCGGTAGGCCAGCGTGGCTTCAGTCGTTCGTCCCAGCCGCTGCAGGAGTTCCGCCTTGATCGCCGGTAGGTACTGGTAGCCCGCGAGCCGGCCGTCTTTTTCCAGGTCTTCGATCTCCAGGAGGGCCTGCGACGGTCCGCGGACCTGGGCCAGAGCGACCGTACGGTTCAGCGCCACGACCGGTGAGGGCCACACCGACAGTAGTTCGTCGTAGAGCGTCACGATCTGCGGCCAGTCGGTCTGCTCGAAGGTGGGCGCTTGGGCGTACAGCGCCGCAATCGCTGCCTGCAGGATGTAACGTCCTGGCCGTCCGCCTCGCAGTCCGTCCACGATCAGGTCATGCGCTTCGGCGATCGCGGTGGTGTCCCACCGGGACCGATCTTGCTGTTCCAGCCGCACCAACCGGCCCTGGGCGTCGACCCGGGTGCTTCGCCGGGCGTCGGTGACCAGCAGCAACGCGAGCAGCCCCCACACCTCCCGCTCATCGGGCATCAGGGCGCGCAGCATCCGGGCCAGGTGCAGCGCCTGGTCGGTGAGGTCGGTGCGAACCAGCGACGCGCCTGACGGCGCGGTGTGCCCCGTCGTGAAAAGCAGGTGGATTACCCCGAGGACCGCGCGGAGGCGATCGGGGAGTTCAGCCGCTCCGGGAACCCGGTAGGGGATCCGGGCGGCCGAAATCTTCTTCTTCGCACGCGTCAATCGGGCGGCCATCGTCGGCTCCGAGACGAGGAACGCGTGAGCGATCTCCCTGGTCGTCAGTCCACATACAAGCTTCAGCGTGAGAGCCGGCTGAACGTCCGCAGCCAACGCCGGGTGACAGCACATGAAGATCAATCGCAGTCGCTCGTCGGGCACCACATCCGCCAACTCCTCCCAGGCATCTTCGGCCCGCTCGTCGAGGGCCGGCTCGTCCATCGCCTCGTCAGGTCCGACCAGTAACGCAAGCTTGGAGCGCAACACATGTTCCCGCCGGATCGCATCGATGGCGCGGCGCCTGGCCGTGGTGGTGAGCCAGGCAACCGGGTTGGCCGGAACTCCGTCCGTGGGCCAAGCCGTCAGGGCGCCCGCGTATGCCTCCTGCACGCATTCCTCGGCCAGATCCAGGTCCCGCGCGACGCGGACCGTCGCGGCGAGCACCAGGGCCCAGCCGCGACGGTGCGCATCGGCGACTGCCCTGGTGACGTCTGCAGGCGCCGGGCCTGTCATCCGCGTACGAAGCCGCCCGCGACCGGCCGTACCTCGACACCCCCGCCCTGCTGGGTCACGGGGTTGCGTCCAGCCATGCGCAGAGCGGCGTCCAGATCGGGTGCTTCGATCACGTAGAAGCCCGCGATAACCTCTTTTGCGTCCACGAACGGCCCGTCGGTCACCACGTCACCGCGAATCGACGTCGCTGTCACAATCGGCTCCAGCGCGAACGCCGCTGCCAAGCAGCCGGATTCCTCCAACTCCTTCGCGTGCCGGTCATGTGCCTGAAGATCCTCCGGCCCGGCAGCCACGCCGTCGGCGGAGTCCGTTGCGTAGATCAGGACCGCGTACTGAGCCATGGTTGTTCCCCCTCACGAGACAACGATCGTCTTACACCACTACGTCGAACGGCCAGCACGGATTCGACAGATCTCAACCGGGCAGGTCGTCACGCGCGACAAACGGGACCCGGCTGCTTGTTGTTCGACTACTATCGCCGCAACCCATCGCCATGCTTCGATCTTCTACGACACGAGTGTGGCCGGTGGCGTGGCCGCCGGCGGTGATAGCGCAGGCGCCGGCGTTCGGCGCGGCCGTAGCGGCCGACGCGGACGCCATCGTTGTGGGCCATGGCCTGGCCGGCCTGGTCGCCACGTCCGAGCTGGTCGCGGCGGGGCGCAAGGTGCTGTTGCTCGACCAGGAGCCGGAGGCGAGCCTCGGCGGGCACGTCCTCACCCGCAAAACCCTCGGCGGCCTGCACACCAACCTGCAAGGCCAGGTCCTGAACGCCTCAGGCGCCCTGATCCCCGGCCTGTACGCGGCCGGCGAGGGCGGCCGAGCCGCCGCAGCCGCCTGAACGCTGGTTGATCACAAGGTCAAAGACCAGGCCTTACGATCTTGCGTACGGCCTGGTCAGACCTTGTCGGGCCGAGGCGTCAGGCCGGGAGTCTACCGACCGTCGTGAACATCAAGTGGGATGAAATTACAAAGCTGGGATCAAGCAACACTTTGCGAAGCTTCTGTAGCTCCTCCTCCTGGAAGCCAGCGGTCAGCAATCGTGAATGCAGCTGAATTGTATTGCTGCGATGAAGAAGACAGGCCCCTGTACCCCCAGCCCAAGATCCTGCGCGGGTCTCGGTAGTGACTTCCACCAGGCCGGCCTTGCGCATGACGCTGTTGGCGCGCGCGGCCCAGCGAGTATCGATGCCGGCTGCTGGGCTTCCGGCTCGACAGATTTTGAGGAATTTGCTGAACACGTCCGTCGCAGCTTCGTCGGGACTATCGAGGACGAGATCGAGATAGTCGGTTTCCCAATCGGAGAGCACCAGAAAACCTCCCGGATTCAGCGCGGAAACAAACCGGTGAACGACTTCTTCGCGCTCGGGAAGGTGCATCAGCAGAAGTCTCGCGTGAATGAGGTCGAATCCGCCCGACGGATAGGGGTCTACCCGAACGTCATGCCGAAGCGTTTCCAGATTGTCACGCGCCGGAATATGCTGGGGTTTCAGATCAGAGGCAAGAACATGCCCGCTGGGGCCGACGGTTTCCGCCAACCACTGCGCCACTGTCCCAGCTCCGGCGCCGACATCCCAGCATTTCCACCCGGCTGCCACTTCTATTGACTTCAGAGTGGCGCGGGTGTGCGAGTCCACAGTCTCACCGATG
>Ga0307516_10002954_pt1 | contig 22255 bp, 23 predicted proteins | sample 19_EM_MG_FD_203310 | JGI IMG/M metagenome (GOLD analysis project Ga0307516, IMG submission 203310) | Populus trichocarpa ectomycorrhiza microbial communities from riparian zone in the Pacific Northwest, United States - 19_EM | ecosystem: Host-associated > Plants > Roots > Unclassified | place... | reverse complement strand
TTTGTCAACTCAGGATACTCCTTCGGTTCTCACCAAACACGACATTGGTCCCGAGTGACTCCGACTTCTCCCTTGTTCCCTCTTGCTCTCACAACCTTCCTCTGTTCTCCCCTCTGCGTACTGCGCCTTGCGCTCCTAGTAGCACCCCAGCACGAACTCCAGACCAGCGTCGACTGTATTTCAGGTGACCGCCGAGGTCCGCCCTGACAAAGATGGTCTGGAGGGACAGGTATAGGAACGTGGAGTCGACCCACTTCCAGGAGGAGATGATGGCTCGAGGTTTGGCGATCGAGCACCTGGAGGTCGACCCAGTTCCTCAGGTGGCGGATACTTGTTTGGGGTTCACCGCGGTGGCGATGGCCGAAGTCTTCTCTGAGTTAGAGAAGCGTGACGAAGAGGTGGGAATCCGGATCCCAAGCTCACTTTAGAGTTTGCTGACCCTGTTCCTCTTAGAATTTGGAGTTGAAGAACAAGGTTAAGACCTTGGAGGAGTGTTGCCTCGAGATGACCGACAAGTGCGAGGATCTGATGGGGAAGTACGAGTCGATGTTGAGGAGGACAACTCAGGTGGAGATGTCCGTAGGTATTTTGAGGAGTAGGTTCGAGACCTACCCTCCTCAACAGTTCGACTTGACGGTCCTGGAGGAGGACGTCTTGGATTCCCCCATTACTTTGGGGAATCACGTGGTGGCCTCTGGGCCTAGGACTTTGGAGGAGAGGATCGAGTCGGGTAGGGATTGGGAGCAGTGGTTGGCGAGCGTGGGGGACGTCGAGGAGGAGGAGAGGCTGGTAGCCGAGGCGCAGGAGACTGCCAAGGCTTGGGTTGACTCCCTTGTAGGGGATGTCGACATTGCTCCAAAATAGATAGTCCTCTGTACTGTCTTCCCATGGGCCAAAAGTCTCTAGCCCGAGTAATCCGAGATGACCAAGTTTGCCTTCTAACCGAAATGACCGAAAGAAGATGAAAGATAAGATAAGAGAAATGGGACATGAGATAAGATAAGATAAGGAATGTGGAAACATGTCATGGTTGAGCGAAGTTGAACGAGTGGGCGCTTGGGACTTAGAAAGAAAAAGGGTAGAAAACCGGCGAAAATCATGACAGAATCACGTGGTGGCCTCTGGCCCTAGGACTTTGGAGGAGAGGATTGAGTCGAGTAGGGACTGGGAGCAGTGGTTGGCGAGTGTGGAGGACGTTGAGGAGGAAGAGAGGTTGGTGGCCGAGGCGAAGGAGACTGCCAAGGCTTGGGTCGACTCCCTTGTAGGGGACGTCGATATTGCTCCAAAATAGATAGTCCTCTGTACTGTCTTCCCATGGGCTCAAAAGTCTCTAGCCCGAGTAATCCGAGATGACCGAGTTTGCCTTCTGACCGAAATGACCGAAAGAAGATAAAAGATAAGATAAAGGGAATGGGACATGAGATAAGATAAGATAAGGAATGTGGAAACATGTCATGGTTGAACGAAGTTAAATGAGTGGGCACTTGGGACTTAGAAAGAAAAAGGCAGAAAACCAGCGAAAATCATGACAAGGACCACCAAACTCAACACTGGGATAATAAGCGCCGTCCCAGGGAATCCTGCCGACCTTCCATCCAACAGAAAACTAACTATATCCCCTTGAAACTACCTCCAAATAAAGTAAGGGTCAACGCCACTGCCCTCCTGCTTCCTATCTAGCTGGGGCAAGGCAGGAAATCCCCCCTAGGGAAAGTAAGAGCACCTGTGTGATGTGGGATACCCAGTGCACGTGACGTTGTTCCGTGTCGTTTCTGGGTGCGGTCGGATCGGCCGAATCTCGCGTACAATGGCAACCCTCGAAACCGGTCAAGACCCTCCGTACGAAGCATCAGAACATCGTAGAGAAAACATCGCAATATCGTAGAGAAACATCGCAACATCGTAGAGACACGTCGCAACTCGTAGGGTCGAAGCGCAGGAGCGTCGCGACTCGCAACGCGTGTTCAAAGCGCCCGTCGAAGCGCCAGAGCTTCGGAGGGGTAGTGGTTTAGTTTCGGAGTTGTGCCTTCTGCATTTCTCAGAGTCCGGTATATAAGATGTACCCTAGCTACCCCTAAACACGAGAAGAAGGTCTCCCCTCGTCTTCCACCTCGTTGCCCTTGCGCTTTTCTTGTTTTCCCCTCGAGTTTCTTGTCTCGTTCTCGCGTTTTCTCTATCCTCGTCGCGCTCTCGTTGCGTTCTCCCCCTCGTCTTCGGTTCGCCTCTGGAAGACCTCACAGCAAGGGTAGACCCCCCCTCTCTTCGATTGCCTGCTGGTTCGACGACCCGGACCAGTAGCGAGCCGAACAACGTGTGTGAGGTGAATTACCTGTGCATGATGTGGTTTATTTTTTGTGCACTTCTATGACGGTCAAAGTGCACAAAAGGTATCTCACATCACACGCAGGTGAATGAGAACAGTTCACACGATAGACAGGTAAGATGCCTCGCACAGGCCCAGTATCTTGCGTCACACAGGCACTCTGAGCTACCCTAGGGCGAATTTCCTGCCTAGCCCCAGCTAGACAGGAAGGAGGGGGACTCTAGAGTTGGTTTTTACATTACCTGGGGGTGGTTTCGAGGGGATATGGCCGGTTTTCCGTTGGATGGAAGGACGGCGGGATTCCCCGGGACAGTGATCTGATCACTCCCAACAGCCGATCTCCGAACGTGGCGCCAGCGAGGGCCGCAACTGGTCCTCAATTCATCGTTGGTGCCCAACACTTCTCAACGATTACCTGCTTGGTGTAATATATAGCGTATTTGATTACCACACCATCCAATCCAACAGGTATCACCGCGGGCAACAACAAATAATTTTGTTGAATAAACAGCTGACGTTTGAATCAGTTCTTTCAGAAGAAAGGCGAACGACAAAACCTTGAAATTATTGTGATGATATAGGCGGGAGCCGTTCTCATTGGCTAGCGCATGGTCATACTTAACATTTTTCCGTTCACTTTATTCTGCAGATATGGTTGAGGAAATAAAACGTGTTTTCAATGATTAAATCCCCCGGTGCCCCCCGTGTATGCGTGTCAAAAAATATTTAACACCTTTTAAGGAAACTTGATTGGCGCCCCTCTGCCTCCGGGCAACCGCGCGGCCCGGCTGCCAGGGCAAAGTTCTAAATAGGCGCCGTCCCGGGGAATCCCGCCGTCCTTCCATCCAACGGAAAACCGGCCATATCCCCTCGAAACCACCCCCAGGTAATGTAAAAACCAACTCTAGAGTCCCCCTCCTTCCTGTCTAGCTGGGGCTAGGCAGGAAATTCGCCCTAGGGTAGCTCAGAGTGCCTGTGTGACGCAAGATACTGGGCCCGTGCGAGGCATCTTACCTGTCTATCGTGTGAACTGTTCTCATTCACCCGCGTGTGACGTGAAATATTTTTTGTACACTTTGACCGTCATACACTTCGACCGTCATAGGTCACAGTGAACGGAGTGAGGCACCGACCAGTCCTGAGCGCGAACTCATCTGGTTGCGTGCCAGTCGCATGAGTACTGGGATTTGGACGAGATGAGACACGTGAGAAGAAGCAAGTCGTGTTTCCCAGTTCTATAGTCAGCTCTACTGCAGCAACCACGATCATCCTCATCGTCGGACGAGGTGGCGACTGATCACCATCCCACGTTCTCGCTGGACGCATTATATCTCTAATTGATCCACCCGAGGACGAGGGGCGTGGTACGGCTGGACTTCTGGTCCGCGTGAACGACACAACAGTCGCCGGGGCCCTGCCACCGGCGCCTTGCCCGGTAACTGGTGTGCAAGAACATCGAGTTTTTCTGGTCGAGGGACGAGGACGACTCTGGAATCAACCAGTATTCTGAGATTAAAGTGCGCATACCGTATACTCGGGCCCTGTTTCCCTGACCTCACCCATCCCCTCGTGGAGCCAAAAGGCGGGACGAATGCAGACACAGATAGCGGTCATGGAAGCCAAAATTGAGCAATTTCGAGAGGCGTTTGACCGGGAGACGACCCAACATTGCATTTAACTTCGTCCCTCATCCCTCCGATCCCGACTCCCCTTGGTCTCAGTAAACCCCATCGCCTCAGTCGCCGAAGCTATGCCCGCTCACTTAGGGAACCCGGAGAGGGAACGTAAAGAGCAAGAAAAAGAAACCCCTGACTCGGAAAAACCTGTGGCTACGCCTCTGAGTTCATCGGGGAAATGCTGAGTCGATTTCCATGTACTTGGAACGGTTGGAGTTCCATGCAAGCGCTCCGAAGCGCTTCCGGTATTGACAGCCATCTGGAAGCGCATCGAAGCGCGTGGAATCGCGGCCGAATGCTTTTTTCTCCTACTAACCCGCCCTTCCTGTACTGGATCTGGGTGGGGTGGACGGCGCTCGTGCTTGGAATAAGCAGCAATTTATTCAATCGTGCATAACACAAAACTCTAGGGGAGCACATCGGTGCGCTTTCATGGACCAGACATCTTGACGACGGAATCGCTTGGCAGCACATAGAGCGGACTGTAAGTGACCGAAGCGCATCGATTGTGCACAATTGCATAGAATCTGACTCCAGATTTCCTGATGAAACGTAAACCTTCAAATGGACTGGTAAAATGCCGTCCGTCTCCGCCCATGCATACTTCGCTGGGGCGGGCTGAATGAGAATGATTGGAATGGTGACCACCTTGCGAGAAACGGCATCCCGAAGTCCTGAGAGGCCAACTTTCGAGCCAACATCGGCAACGGCGCATTACTCTAACATACGTTCCACACGTCACACGATTTGTCCCAACATTCAATGCTCGTGTCGAACGACGCACGCAGAAAGGGACCTTCCATCCGACAATCCTTTCGCCTTCCCGGGGCCCGCTTCCTCGGATCCTCCCTCCCTCTGATTTCCGAGAGACAGACTTCAGTCCTTAAATAACCTAAACCTTGAGGATGTCTGGTCTGCTAGACAAGCTCACATCCATGTGCGAGGCGTACAACACTCTCTTCCACCATCTTTCGCGTCCGGTGGCAGATGCGTTCGGACTCAAGCACCTGGGACCACATTTCGGCGTCCTCGTACTCTCTTTCATCTTCTTCAACCTCGCGAGCACCGTGCTCGTCCCAAGGCTCAGCAGGCTGTTCTTCAATCGAATTTACGGGGCCTTAGATGCGAGGTCCAAGAACAAGTGGTGCGTAACCTTTCTCCCAATCCCTCTCCGGTGTCGAGCCCCCCATTCCCCCGGGTTTGGAAATCAACGGGGGGGGGGCAAACGACTCGATTTTCTGCGAGCATATAGCCCGCGTTCGGGTTCCATTCCGCGAAACTGACTTCCATTCACCATCCATTACCCAGGGGTTGCCGCTGCGTGTCGATGATTCACATATTCATTATAATCCCCTTGGCCATCCGGTGCCTCCGTTCTCCCGCCTTGTCTGCAGATCTTGCATTTGGTTGGGATGAAAAGGCTGGGACTACATTTGCTGTGACAACTGGGTACTTCCTCTGGGATGCCGTTGACTCGATTATCCATTTCGAGGCTGTTGGCTTTGTGGCCCATGGTTCGTGTTGTCCTCATAACATTCGACCCGTGCCCGCACTAACTGGAGGCAAACTACAGGTGTGGCGTGCCTCTTCGTGTTCTTGTTATCTTTCGTAAGCCGGCACGTTGTCTCCGTGAAGGAAGACTGTGGCTGATGTATCTGCAGCGCCCATTCTTGGCTTATTACCTTGTCAGATGCTTGCTTTGGGAGGGGTAAATCCTCCGATTTATCATTTAACACCCGTTGTACACGCTGATCTCCACGTTACAGGAGCACGATCTTTTTGAATATCCACTGGTAAACCTGCCTGTGGAAACCATTTTCGGTGCCCTGACCGCAGTTTCCAGGTTTATCGGCAAATCTGGCTTCGCCGGAAGCAGACTTCAAGCAATCAATGGGTTACTCTTGATCACCTCCTTCACTGGATTGAGGATCATATTCGGAGTCTACATCGTATGTCACCCCTTGCGGTCCGACCAACCAATACTGATGAAGGGCCGACCTTGATAAAAGTCATACTCGATACTCAATCTCATTTTCCAAGTTCGCGATGAGGTGCCACTCGCGGTTGCCTTGTATTACGCATGCGGGACCTTACTTCTGCATGGCCTGAACTGGTACTGGTACGCCCTCGGTGCAATATATTTGTGATGCGTTTCTAAGGCCTAGTTAGGCTGTTCGCCATATTGAAGGGTATCAAGAAGGTGATATCGCCACCAGCAACAAAACCTCAGGTTACTCACCGCAAGACGGAGTGATGAGGCTCATGGTAGTTGTAAATAGACGTGTCGCTTCGGTTTCTTGTTTCAGAACGTTGTATTTTGTTCCCCAAAACTCAATCTTGACATCTGTGCCCCGGTCGTGCTCATAAACTCTACCCCTACACAACAGTGTGTTCTTATTCCTGGTACCGCGTGGGGATGTGGTGGAAGGGCGGGTAACCTGTTCGGAACGTGGACGAGCCCAATGTCGCAGTCATCACTTACGTGGCGTAAATTATCCCGCCTACCCGTAAGTAAATTCCGTCAGAGTCCGTCCGCGTATATTAGACGAAAGTGGAAAAGGCCGTATGCCCCGGCCGCTTGGCGACGATCGCCTCGAATCAGAATGACGCGCATTTTAACGTTAAATTTGCGTGAAGGGGTTTGACCGATCCGGGTCGTCCAAAATGCATCCAGTGGAAGGGCTGGGTATTCTGAAGCCCGTTCAGATGGACTTTGGAAGCATTGAGAGATAGACGTCCGGGACCCGCTGCGCATCGCACGACACGATAAAACCAAAAGGAGTGCCTAGGGCACCCCACCCTTTTCATTTCGCCCAGAATACACGCTCGTACAAGATTTTACGAAGAGAGCCCGTGCACAATCAAATAAATGGATAAATATTCCGTTGGTATAATCCCTCTACGTATAGAGACCGTTGTTGAGGAGGCGGTTGACGGTGCCGGAGGCTGGGAAAGATTATCAATATTGTTCCAACACAGGGAACGTAATACTCACAGATACCGGTGAGGATGCCAGCAAGGGCATTGGACTTGATGGTGGAGTCGATAGAAGCCGGGGTCAAAGAGGAATCCAAGCCGAGCAAGTAAGCAACATAACCGGCGACGTGGGGGGTAGCCATGGAAGTTCCAGACATGGTGTTGGTTCCTCCGTTATTCCAGGCGGAGATGATGTTGGAACCTATGGCATAGGTGAGATGGCTTGCAGAACCGTCAAAACTGGTTGCGTACCAGGAGCCCAGATGTCGACAACAGAACCGAAGTTGGAGTAGTAAGCCTTGGCGTCAGCGATGGTGGTGGCGCCAACGGTGATGGCAACACCAACACGAGCGGGGGAGGAGTTGATGGCGTCGACGTTGTTGTTACCAGCGGCGACGACGGTGGTGACGCCGGAGTTGACGAGGTTGGTGATGGCGCTGTCGGTGGCCGAGGAAATACCGCCTCCCAGACTCATAGAGGCAACCGCGGGCCCGCTGCCGTGGTTACTGGCAACCCAGTTAATTCCGGAGATAACATCGGAGTTGGTGCCAGAGCCGGAGTCGTTGAGAACCTTAACTGCAACAACCATAGCGTTCTTGGCGACGCCACTGTGTTGATTTCAGCATCATGTGAGAAAGGGAGAAATCGTTGTACACACTAAGGGCCAGAGACAGCAATTCCGGCACAGTGGGTTCCGTGACCGTTCCCGTCTTGGCTCTAGAATCCGATCAGTTGATCATCCGAGAGGATAAGTATGGACGATCACTCACGGGATAGCCACCTATCACGACCCACAAATGCGGGTTAGAGATGTCCTGTTAACACGCGAAATAGTTTCGCACCGCTGTCAAGGTACATCAGCGGTGGTCAATCACCGCAGATAAGATACCAAGAACTTACAAAGTCGTACCCCAGCTGGCGCGGCCACCGAAGGCGGGCTACAGAAGGCACGCGTATGAAAACGTATCCAAAAGGACAGGTTTAATGTCGACTCACGTGGCTGGTAAAAATACCAGTGTCTAGGAGGTCGTGTGAGTTGGTCGAAGAACCTCGGTCGAATTCACCCCACCCACCAATAATGAAAACGGTAGCACCGCTTCCAGCAGTTGAATCATAGTCGTAACTGAAAGTGAGAGTGGTGGCGTCCTGGTTAGCGAGTTTGGTCTGGGAGCTGATACGCCCGAGGCCCCATGGGGCGTTGGTCCTGGGTGGATGTATGAGTACCGCAGAATGGTCTGAGCATCGGAGGTGCCTACTGAGTGGCAACGGTCTGGGTGTGGACAAGACCCTCCTCTTCGATGGAAGCAACATCTGGATTGGACCTCAAAGCCTCGAGTTCGGCCGCGGAGAAGGTACCAGCAAAACCGTTGATGATGTCCCACTCGTGAGTAATCGAGGAAGCACCATTGATCTTACGAGAGAGTGCGTTGACATTGGCTTCGCGGCTAGCACCATCCTTGAGGGTAACGATGTATCGTCCGGCGATGGGCTCCTCGGCCTTCCGCACCTTAACGAGGGGAGAAGGAACGGAGAAAGCGGGGAGAACGTAGAGGGCGAGGATGACGAGGTTCTTGGAGAACATGTTGATGATGCCGGGTGTGCAGACAAGGAGGTGCTGAAGCTTGGAGGTGGCTGAGTTGGGAAACTCCACTGGAGCTCCCACTTGTATTTATAGGGCCCCCGGTAGCGTGCGAGCAAGAGCAATTGGCCCAATCGTGCGTATTTAGTAGAGGTGGCGGGTGGGGCGGGCAATGCGTCGTATGGCGGCGCCAAACGACCAAACAATCTGGTCGAAAAGCCTATTCAATCGGCCTACAAGGAAGCTCAGGGTCATAACAGTCTTGTAGTTTCAATCAGGGGGTGTTTTTCCGCAAGAATTTACCAAGATAAGGGGCAAAACATTCCCGGTCGGGCACACCCACTCCGTCGGTTCTATTGGCATTGGGTTCGTTGAAGCCTGACGACTCCGCCTTTTCCCCAGTAAAACAGACCGCCCTAGGCAAATGGGTCGTTCATAAGGGGGTGATCCGGTCCGGGTAGTCCGCACAACTGGCCTCGAGACCATCCGACGGCGGAAGGGTTATTGCGGGGATCAAATCCCGAACGGCCCGTTTGCCCCCCGCGTCGCATTTGGCGCGGTAAGCTTGATGCCAATCACAAACCTGGGAGCCAGGAAAGTCTACAAATGGCGTGAGTAATGCAGCAAGCATGCACACAAAACGAGGATACGAAACCGGAAGGGTGATCTGGAAACGGGACTATGGTCACATTTCGGTCCATGGAAGTCATCTTCAGCGCACTGGCGCCGTTATCTAGACGCGTGAACATCGTGTGTCGCACAAAAGGCCGGCACACGAAGCTGCTTGGGGGGGGGACACGAGGAAGCAGACCTCCGTGTCCGTTGGCGATGAGTCCGGTCTTCCAATTGTTCCATGGGGGCACACGACACACCTCCGCGGTGAGTTTCCAAGGTCCTCGCCCACGGGAAAGACAGTGCGCCGAGATAGCAAAGGCCACTAAGGCACCGGAGGCAGGGGATGGATGATGTTGATGGAGAAGAACCCAGAAGAACGGGCCAAACGGCGATAACTCCGTATCACGTGCTATCGATCATGATCGTTCCCTCGATCATCCAACGGCAACTTGGGACGAACCCACATTCGTCACACGTGTGATGCTCTGGGTCTACCCTCATGCGATTGATTTATCGAAGGAATGGCAGACCACTACTATTTCTCCGGGCCTATCTGAGAGTTGGATTGCGAAATTACAACGAAACTCGGCGAAACCCCGTCCGGATCAGACAACAGACACGGAAAAGCACAACATCAGAAGGAGAGGTCAACCAAACAATACGTTCAGCGTAGTGTGGTTGGGTAAATCGGAAGCCGGAGGGCTCCCCATTCAAAGGGGACTCAAGCCTTATGCAGTTGTCACAGCACAGAGTGGGGAAGCTCCGGTGAGGATCGAATCAACCAGATGAACCTGCCATGTATCTTGATTGCCACGCGTTCCGGACACGGAGGCATTGTACTGTGCCCTCAAGACATATACTGGGATACCCTCTGGGAATACACCCCGACGGTGCAGTGGGGCAAGGCCCTTGTGCTTGGAGCGTGAAACCACAGATCGTCGACACCGTTCTGCACTTCACCAAACGCGTACTCGCGGGTTCGTGGTATGTAGTGCAACCGTCCCTCCTTCGTCATCTGTCTCTCCACCACTCCCACCCTTTCCCTCCTCCCGTGATACGTGATGTTGTGTTAAGGTTCACCTTCCCAGGCGCGGGCAGTGGAAGAGCTTCGCTTGAAGAGACGCGATTTCGTCGAACGGAATATGAAACGATGTCACTATTATTCCATAGTGCGCTGCGTCCAGTTCTCCCAACTAATTGACCCTCCAAATGCTCCGACATCACCTCCCAGGCGCCCACAACACCCTGAAGCGCGGAAAAATGAAAAAGTGGCAAATAGTACTCCTCGCCTGCGTCTGCTGGTGCATTGACCACAACCACCATCTACATAGGGCGCCTCCATCAAGGGGGGGGGGTCGTCTCGGAAGCTCTTGGGCACTGCGAGCACCTTCTGCTTCACTGATTTATCCATCATGGGATGTGTGGGGTTCGCAACCCTGTACGCTGTGTCGTTTATCGATTCGTTCTTGGTTTGAGAGGAAGTAATACGACTGTTTGGAATATCCATAGCCACCAGGGAATGTACCAATCACTTTGAAAGCACGAAAAGTGGATCGAAGCAAGGTAACGTGCCCCCAAACACACCTTTAGAAACCAAGTCCCCGGGAAGTAGCAGGAGTCCAAATCTCAATCCACGGTGCCGACCGACCGTGTCCACCCTTATCCGTTCCATTAATTCAGGCTGTTTCCCTCGTCATAAATCTGGCTGCCCACAGCTGACTCCAAGGTATCACTTTGATCAGAGCGCACAACAGTACGGGACACCGGCGACTTCACGTTCAAAAATACACCCAAGCTACAACAACGTTGAAATAGGTACGGCGGATATGACGGTAGAAGTACGAAATACAATATCATGCGGCATCCCTCTCCCTATCCAGCGGCCCTCATCCGCGTCCTCTGCCACGAGCACGGCCACGGCCCCTCACCACCATACCTCGCATGTGCGAATGTTTGAATCCGCCTCTCGCGCCCCCTCTCCCAAAGTGAATTGAAGGTGGCACCAGGGCCAACGAAGACATAGAATCAGCTAAGGCATTGACATCTGTCGAGGGTGCCGGTTTGGGAGGAGAGACGTCCATGTGGTGAACTTCAGTCGGCTGAGGCGGAGTCCGTGTCCCCACAGTAGCAGGGGGAGTGGGTACCATGACTGCCTTCGGCGTGTGGTGTCCGGCGGCAAATTCGGACTTGGGTAAAACGAGATCGTCACTTTCGCCATCCTCGTTAATTGGGGAGGCTGGTCCTTCATGGTTTTCGCCCAAAGTTTGTGTTTCCTTGCCGGGAGTGTACTCCTTTCGCAGGAGTGTCGCTCCTTCTCCCCATTTCCTCAGAAGACCACCGATCCCTTTGTTGGTAATGGAAAAGTAGAAGTTCGGCGGATACTTGTGTTTGTCAATCAGGTGCAGGCGCCTCCCTTTGGGCGTCGTGAACATGGTCTTACAGTTCACGTCAAAGCACGCAAACTGCAAGCTACGGCATGAGATCAAGGGGGTATACGCACCGGTACGAGCCACTCACGATGCGTTCCCCTCGGTCTTTTTTAATATCTGCGATGGGATCGTGACATTCTGTTTGGTGCTGGTGAACGCGAGGAGTTTGTTTGGCAAAGCGGGAACGTTCGAGGATAAACGCACCAGATCAAGGTATCGCTGTTCAGGAAAAACGCGATTACAACCCTCGGCGGAACAGACGTGAGCATGGCAGGTTGAGTAATGAGACTCCAGTTCGCGAGCACTCCCCAAGGTTGTCGGATGCTGCTTGCTGCAGGTTGGAGGTAGTTCACAGACAAATGGCTTCATGGGTTCAGCTACGCGAGTCGTCTTCGTGGGCGGAGTCGACGGCGAACTGGGTCGGTGCCGTTTCGACATCTTCCTGTGCTTGAGTCGTTTCCTAGGACTGGTGTTCGCTGGTGGTCGTCTGTGAGGAAAGAGTGCGGTCGCAGTTTGGCACAGAGGCGCTGGCGCACGTCACTCTACCTTCTCCGTCTACCTCTTCGAGATCCACGCAAGCTGCTCACAGGAGGCGGCAATGGGCTCTACATCCAAGGGCCCGCTATTCCTGGCCTTGCTACTTGTTCTACTATCCGCCCTCTTCGCGAACGCCCAAGAGCCAGAATCGAAAATCACACACTTCGCCAATCTACCTGCCAGCCTCTTCTTCTTCGAGGACACTTCTGCAAGTCTATCGCGTTCCAGCTATTGATGCCCCAATTAACGCTTCCCATGTAGACCGTCGTCTATCACGATGTAGTCAAGGGCGATGTCCACATCTCACAAGACGAGGGCAAGACATGGGACCACGCGGATATTCCATCTGGTCAGGCGAGCATCGTGATACCACATCCTTTCGACACCAGATCTGTGCGTAACAGTTGTACTCACCGCCCATAGTATCTAACCGTGTTTCCTGGTAGGCCTTCGTTCTGACAAGGAGCAAGACGCACTTCCGCACCGCTGATCGGGGCAAGTCATGGCAATCCTTCGAAATGCCCGCTGCTCCCGCATATGTGCCGAGACCCCTGTCATTCCATTCGGACCCCAAAAAGTACGGTTACGTCCTCTACCAGGGAACAAGTTGTCAGACGCACGGATGGGGAGAGCAATGCCACGACGAGGTGTGTCCGCCGTTGCCGCGCAGCACTTGCCTTATTCATCGATCGTACAGACATACTACACCAAAGACGGATTTGCAAGCTACAAGAGTCTCCTGTCAGAAACATCGAGGTGTCAGTTCGCCCACAGTACCAAGGAATTCAAACACGAGGCGCACGAGGATCTGATCTATTGTGTTGCTTTCGAGACCGAATCCTCTACCGGCAGTCACTCGTTATCCTCAAGCAGGCTCTTCTCCAGTACGGACTTTTTCGAGCACGACAACAAGGTAGAAGACCTTGGAATTGGGAAGAGTGCCCGTGGGGTCGTAGCGTTTGCCATCCTCTCCAAATTCGCCGTTGTCGCGTTCAAGGATCTCACCCCCGGCGGAGAGGGCGAAATGATTCTCTACGTTACTGTGGACACGAAAGCATGGGCGAAAGCTCGCTTCCCACACGCTTCATCGGCCCGCCTTCGGGAGAACGCATACACCATCGTTGAATCGACCAGTCACTCTCTGGCCGTCGATGTTGTGCTCCAAGATATGAGCACTATCGGCACCCTGTTTGTCAGCAATTCCAACGGAACGTACTTCGTCGAGAGTCTTAAGGATACGAACCGAAACGAGATCGGCTACGTCGACTACGAGAGCCTCTATGGTGTCGAGGGCGTGGGACTAGCGAACATCGTTTCCAACGCTCAGGAGGTCGAGTCGCGACGCGCGCCAAAGCAGCTCAGAACAAGGATCACATTCGATGATGGGAGGAGCTGGCAGCCGGTGAAGGCGCCTTCCCAAGACGCCGAGGGAAAGCGGGTACACTGTAACCCAGCGGACGCGGACGTCTGCTCGCTACACCTCCACTCCGTAACAATTCCCCACAACTTTGGGCGTATTTTTTCCTCCCCCGCGCCCGGTGTCGTGATGGGAGTGGGATCAATCGGCGAATCACTCAACCCCTACGAAGAATCCGACACTTTCCTCAGCACAGACGCCGGCGTCACCTGGTCCATGGTCAGGCTCGATGCACACAAGTACGAGTTCGGTGATTCCGGAAGCATTCTTATAGTCATCAACGACGAGGAGAGTACGGATGCCGTCAGCTACTCTACGGACTTTGGCAAAACTTGGTGAGAAATTGCATTAGTCCATGTATGCGTCCCGACCCACCTTTTTCCCAGGAAGTCATATAAGCTTGGAGTCAAATTGAGGGCTCGGATCCTCACCACCGTCTCAGACTCTACTTCGCAAAAGTTCATTCTCCTTGGTCAACTCGATAAGAGGGAGCAGAAGGACGACGGCCGTTTTGTCGTAGTTTTCCTCGACTTCGCCAACACAAGGTCACGGCAGTGCGGCGACGATGACTTCGAAGACTGGTACGCTAGGACTGCGAAAGGAAAGGAGTGTTTGATGGGTCACAGGGTTCGTGTGTATTGTGTTGGTGTCCCTGGTATACTCTGACACGTTTGAACGTCTCCAGCAATGGTACAAGAGGAGAAAGGCTGATGCCAATTGTTATGTCGGTCATAAATTCGAAGATCCGCGCGAACATGAGCAGAATTGTAACTGTGAAGACGACGATTACGAATGGTATGGGTTTACAATCGCATCCTGTTCCTGGAGCTCACCGTCGACCTTGTAGCGACTACAATTTCATCCGAAGCGGCGACCAGTGCGTTCCAGCTGGTCCCGAACCCGTCCCACCGAACGTTTGTACAGGAAATGACCCCGATGAAACCTACTATGGATCTTCCGGATACCGATTGATCCCTGGGAACACTTGCGACAAGGACCGAGGCGTGAGGAAGGACGAACCGGTCAAGAAATCGTGTTCCAAAGGTGATAGTTCCTGCCACTTTCCAGCCAGCCAGGTCTAACATGTTTTTTCAGCACAACCCTCTGAGGGAGAAATCGAACACCAAACGGTGGGAGGCGCACTGGTGGTCTATAATTATGTCAGGACTGACAGCCGTACAGTTCGAATTCCCGTCTAGTGTTGTCCAGTTTGCATACTTCAATCAGTCCACGGTGAGTTCACATCCAGATGTCTCTAGGATCGTGTCGTTGAAGTGGATCCAGACTATCCTCGTTCGCTTGGCCGATTACTCGCTCTGGCAATCGAGCAACGAAGGGTACAGCTGGGTCCAACACTTCCCCGAAGAGCCTTTCTTGGCATTTTACCACCACAAGTACACACCCGACCGTGCGTATGCGATCACTGCCGGAAAGAGGATCCTCTACACGACAAACACCGGTCGCTCGTGGCATTTTGCCGAGACTCCAACCATACCAAACACCTTTGGCCAAGCTGTGCTCCATTTCCATCCGGAATCGGATTACCTCATCTGGACCGGAGAAGACGGCTGTTCCGGGCGTGGTGAAAATTGTCATGCTGAGGCTCACTACTCGAGAGACAACGGCCGAACGTGGAAACTGCTGGACACATATATCAGGAATTGCGCTTGGGCCAGAGATGCGACCCTTTTCACAGATCCCAGCGAGATTATCTGCGAGTCGTACAGGGACAAAACTGGTAACCAGAAGCTGTTCCAGTTGAATAACCCTCTCGAGTTGATCGAGGGGACGGACTACTTTAGGAAGAAGAAGAAGCTATTCGACCACGTTGTTGGATTCGCCAAGTTCTCTGAGTACTTGATCGTGGCTGAGGTTCGTGATCTGTTCTCCCCTGCCGGTACCCCGACTTACCGGAGCAACCTCTCCAGTACCAGCAACAGAAACAATCGCTTGATATCCAGGTGTCTTTGGATGGAACGAACTTTGCAACTGGCCTGTTCCCACCGACAATGCGACTCGTTCAGCACGTTGGTTCACTCCATTCTGCGTCCGATGACAGACCTCTAACGTAGTGTCCGCTCTCCAGGCTTACACGATTCTGGAATCAAGTACCAGCTCCATCTTCCTGCACGTCACTCTCTCTGAACCTCCGAATCCCTACTGGGGAAACATCCTCAAATCCAACTCGAATGGAACCTATTTCGGTCTGTCTATGGACTACGTTAACAGAGATAACCGCGGGTACGTCGACTTTGAGAAGATGATCGGGCTGGATGGAATTGCAATCATCAATATCGTGTCCAACCCGAGCGATGCCCCTTTGACCGGGAAGAAGGAATTGCAGACGCGCATCAGTCACAACGATGGTTTGTAGGGCTGTGGCAGCTCTCTGTGACCCGCTGACTTCTTTTTTTTTTTTGGTAGGTGGGACTTGGAAGGCGATCGTACCTCCCAAGGTCGACTCTCAAGGTCACAAGTATGAGTGCGATACAACGGTACGAAGCGGTGCCGATGGCCAATGCAATTGTGTCTCAAGTTTCTCCTGTTTAGAAATGCGCCCTTCACCTTCACGGATATACCGAACGTTTTGACCCGAGGGCCACGTTTAGCACCCCATCGGTTCCAGGTCTGATCATGGCCGTCGGAAACGTGGGAGAACAACTTGCCGGCTACACGGACAGCGACACTTTCCTGAGCCGTGATGCTGGGTTTACCTGGGAGGAAGTTCACAAGGATGCCCACCTCTACGAGTTTGGAGATTCCGGTTCCATTCTCATCATGGCCAATGACGAAGATCCTACCGACCACATCCTGTTCAGCACTGATGAGGGTTTGAGCTGGAGGGAGTACAAGTTCAACACGCAGCCGGTTAGGGTCAGGTCGATCGTGACCGTTCCGTCGGATACGAGCAGGAGGTTCATCCTTTTTGGTTACTATGGACGATCCTCGAACTGGCTTGCGATCCACATCGACATGACGTCCCTCACGCATAAGAAGTGTGCCCTGGACTTGGGGGATCCGGGAAAAGATGACTTCGAGCTGTGGAGCCCGAGTGAGGAGCGTGAGGAGAGGTGCCTCTTCGGCCGTCAGGTATCTTTTGTCTCTGTCACTCACCCCATTCAACCACGGTTCTTACTCCTGTCTTCGTTAGACTCTCTACCACCGGAGGGTCAGGGATCATAACTGCTACGTCGGAGACCAACCAAAGGCCGCTGATACGGTTGTGAAGAACTGTGTTTGCATGGAGAGCGACTTTGAGTGGTGAGCCCACAACCGTCGGCGCATTTATTTTACCCCCTCACCTTTTGTTAGTGAGTTTAACCACGAACGAGACGGGTCCGGAGAATGTGCGTTGGTCCCTGGATTGCAAACGCTGTCAAACGACGACTCCTGCAAGGGCGATGACGACTATTGGTACGAACGTACGGCATACCGAAAGATCCCACACTCTAGTTGTGAAGGGGGCATACGACTCGATCGAGGCTCGCCACATATCTGCCCAGGCTTCAGGGCGCACAGTGTATTCTTCTGGGTCACGGTTTTCTTGCTGCCCTTCGGTTTCACCTCATTGATTGGATACTGGTACTACCGTCGAAGCGGATTGGCAAGAGGGTACGCACTTAATGTCTGTCTCTGTTCGCTGAATAGCTAACGAGGGTTTCTCTAGTACGATCCGACTCCCAGGCGATACTTCTCGTGGTTTTGATCAGGGTTCTGGTGCTTTGGCCACTTTGGCTTCAGTACCATGGTTCCTGATTGGTGTGATCGGCATTGCATGGGAGCACGCATCATTGCTGCTCGGTTCGATGACCGGTGGATATGGAGAGAGGAGCGGGTACAGGGACCTGCCAGTTGACGAAGACGCTCAAATCCTCCACTTCGAAGATGAAGAGTAGACGTTGATGATAGAGACTCGGAGCGGTGCACATACCGTTGTTCTCTCTTTTTCCTTTGTCCAAATGTTTTCTGTTCCTTCTGGGCGCGGAGGGCAATCTATCCACCACTACTCACTCTGGAGCCGCAAACCTTTTATTTTTCCGCTCTCTCATTCGAACTAGCTTCTCTTGTGTATATATGCATGTGTAATCCTTGTGCAATCCGCTCTGATAACTCCCGTCGTCAAGTTACGTTACATAACGCTCAACGTAACCAGTTGGACGGCCATAAGGTAGTATCAGCGGCGAAGCTGACCACCGCATGTGGCTCCCGTTGATACATGGGGATGCAAAGATGACCTCGTTGTCTCTCACCTTATCTTTCAAAAGGCCCCTAAACACCGACATTCAATTTCCCCAGCGTGGGGTGCTTCCGCTTCCACATCGTGGTTCGTGGCAGCGGACGTTGATCAGATCATGGAGAGATTGCTCCCGCTAGTGCGAGATCCCGTCTTGGCCGCTGTCATTGAAGACATGCAGTATCTGACGAGACTCTTCCGAAGCGTATTTTCGTACCCTGACCTGTGGTGGTTTTATGTAAAGAGGGGGTGTGGGGACGCACCTGGGCCAGGAACGGACGTTGGAGCGTGTTCGTTCAATTGTCATATACGGAGGGGGGGTTCGTAAACCATCGGGCTGCTCAATGCACCCAAGAGTACCACGCTGGAGGCTTAGCGTGGATCTTGGGTGGGCACTGACCGGGAAACCTTGTACTCCAAAGCCGAGACAAGGATCTTGATGCCGTGTCGTGTGCATTTTTAGACTCCCCGGGCCGGTGAAGGCAGAGACAATGGGCCGTGCACGCGCGGCTGGGACTGATGAATCAATGAGTAAATAAAGATTTCCTGTGTCTGATCAAAGCTAGCGGATGGATCTGGTGGATGTTTCCATTGACGGATCTCGGCGACCGGTCGCGCTGGCATTGCTTTCCCTCCCGCCACCACCAGCAACGGACCGCGCAAGGGGTTCCAGCGCACAAGGAGAGCAGTGGTTACGTAAGTGACGTTGAGTCTGAGGCGGTCCCCATCTTGATGAACGGTTGTGCTGAAAACGTGGCATGATGGCTTTTAGGGGCGAGGACGGACTACGAGAAAACGTTTGATCTCGTCTGTGAATGTATGCAGAACGGAGCTGGGCCTCGAGGAACCCGGACATACCGGACACGGCGCTGTCTTCTTGCTTGGAACCCGAATGTGAAGAGCCGCCATTCAGCCCGATTCCCTCAGGGACTTGTGCTGGTCTAGGAACTATGCGGTGCAGCCGAGGCACGAAACTAGCGGGCCAGGAACGCTCTCGGCTCCCTGCTTGGGGCCACGGCCTCAGCTTGAGTTAGTGGATGTTCAAAACACCTCGAGCTGAGGAGTCTCATCCTATAATAACCTCGAGCAGGTGATGGTTCGTACATTCAAAGCCCCTATGAGACCACAGCCGCTCAGCGCTCAGCGCCAGATCCCAAAACCAGCAATCTGTCAAAGAGAGAATACCCGAGCGAGATCGTTCGGGTCGTACGTTCCACTGTATCAGCGCCCACGTTTGGGCCCCTTGTCGCATCAGTACGTCCCAGTGTGGGAAAGTCTGCCGTTCGTCGTCGGGTTCAACGGCGCTGACAACCTGCCTTGGGAATTTAGGTGTTCACAGCTGGTGGAGTGCCGGGTTCGAAGGGATCCCCAACCCCGCACGGACCCAAAATTAGGAGCGGGTCCGGCTGGAGGCCGTTCTCGCTTGTGCGATTAGCAGTTTTCCGGCGGCCACACACGGAGTAGGAGGGATCAACTCGTCGCGTGATCGGCGGTACTACCCAACATAGGTGTGGCGTTTCTCTTCCTGCCATGCATCAACGTCGTGAATAAAACCCAGCCAGACCCTCACCTTCCCTCTCTCCCCCTCTCTCCCCACTCCTCCCTCCCCCTTCCGGTCCCCAGCATGAGCCTCCGAGCTCTTTTGTCCGCCCTCTTCTTGGCTCCCGCCGCCCTCTGCTGGGCCGGTCCGCATGACCTCCGGGATCTACACTTGAAGCAGCTCAGGAGGCGGGGGATCGTGGACGACCCAACGGTTCTCAGTCAGACTTACGACTTTGTCATCGCTGGTGGAGGGACCGCCGGCCTTGTCCTCGCTTCCCGGTTATCTGAGGACTCAAATCACACCGTGCTCGTGCTCGAGGCTGGGGATAGCGGAGACAGCGTCAAGGGGTCAATCGGTACGTTCATACGTGACCGAGTTCAACGCATACACTCACCAAAAAAACCTAGATGTTCCTGGAAACGCCTTCACGCATTCTCTCCTGAACACTCAATACGACTGGGCATACCACACCGTCCCCCAACCAAAGGCCGCCAACCGTCAGGTGTACTGGCCACGTGGGAAGGTCCTCGGTGGTTCATCTGCCGTCAATGGTCTTTTCCTCGTCCGGCCGTCCAAGGTTGAATATGACACCTGGAGTACCCTTATGCAATCCCAAGACAACGGCGCCGGCGCTAAAGCCTGGTCCTGGGACAATCACTACCCTTTCATGAAGAAGAGCGAGACCTTTAACCCTCCCCTCCAAGATGTTCAAACCACCGCTAATATCGCTTTCAACCAAGACAACCACGGAAGTAACGGTCCCGTCCACGCGAGTTTCCCCGGATAGTGAGCGCACTCGTCATCCCCTAAATAAAACGCGCCTGGCGCTCACGAAACCCTCCGAATCCTATTTTAGCATGCTTCCCGTCACGGCCAATTGGTTGCCCACCCTCCAGAATATGGGGATCCCCATAAATCCCGACCCCTCCGGTGGTCAATCGTGGGGGGGCTTCATCGCCACGTCGGCCATTAACCCCACCAACTGGACCCGCTCTTACTCGCGTGTTGCGTACATCGACCCTTTGCCTCCGCGTGATAATCTGCAGATCTTGCCCAATGCCACTGTTACGAAGATCATTTTCGACAACAACTTCACGGCAACTGGCGTTCAGTTCGCTAGGGTCAAGGGTGGCCCGGTTACCACCATCAATGTTAGGAAGGAGGTCATATTAGCCGCTGGTGCGATCGGAAGTCCCAACATCTTGATGCAGAGCGGGATCGGTCCGAAGGATGTCTTGACTGCTGCCAACGTTGATGTGAAAATGGATTTCCCTGGTGTCGGGAACCACCTGCAGGATCATATCGTGAGTGCTGCCACCACACTCGAGGCGCGTGTGTTCACTATCGCTTTCAGAGTTCTACCGTTACCTTCACCACTACCGCGGATACCCTGGCTTCGATGTTGGCGAAGGGTGCCGCCGATAACGTTACTTTCGGACAGTCTTCTCCCTTCCTCTCCTACATCCCCTCTGGAACTTTCTACGCCAACATTACGAATCTCATCGGCAGCCCCGATGACACTGCCACCTTCCAGAAATCCGTTCTCGATGGTCTCGGCGACTCTGTGACCAACCTCTGTCCCAGCAAGGATCCGGGTGTTATCGAAGGTTATAAGGCACTTTATCTCGCCAACGCCCAGAAGTTCCTCACCGCTCCTGTCGGTCAAGTCGAATTGTTGTTCTTTACCCTTGGAAACATCGGGGGCGGTGACCAACAGACGCTCTCTATCCAGATCGCCCTCCAGCACCCATACAGTCAGGGAAGGTTATACATCACCACCAACGATGCCTTCGACGACCCCGCCCTCGATCCTCAATACTTGTCCCATCAGGCCGATGTGGTGATGCTGAGGCAAGGCGTTAAGCTTGCCAGGAAGATCGCAGCTACCTCCCCATTGAAGGACGTCCTTGGTGCAGAGACCTCTCCTGGTCCGACCGTCACTACTGACGACGCGATCGACGCGTTTGTTGCCGGCGGTATCGTCACCGAGTTCCATCCCGCGAACACCCTTGCTATGTTGCCTCGTAACCAGGGAGGTGTCGTCGATGCCAAGCTGAAGGTGTACGGCTTGCAGAACGTCAGGGTTGTCGATGCTTCGATTTTCCCGCTCCAGTTCGCTGCCCACGTAAGTCTTTGTCTCGTCTCGGTGTGGGGATGGTGCTGATCTTGTGACTTGCAGATGCAATGGCCGGTTTACTCTTTGGCTGAGCACGCTTCTCAGATCATCCGTAACCACCACAATGGAATCCCCGACTCCGATGGTTCGAACAGCCAGAATCCCCCAACGTCAGGGGGCAACAACAACACTACTCCTAACAATGGCACCCACAGTGGTGGAAAAGCCCTCGTGTTTTCTGCCCCAACTGTCTTCACGAGCGCTGCCGCGCTATTCTTGGCTGCCATCGTTGTCGCTGTATAGTCTGTTGCCTTTCCCACCGTTTTCTTGCGCTATTTTGGGCGGCATTCTTACTCTTGGACCGTCAATTGCATCTTTGGAATTCACCACATCCACTACCCGAATTAATACCCCCCACGAGGTTCCTCACGAAATTTTCATGATTCGCAATCAGACGCTTGCTTCTTAAAACTCGTTTTTATTAGCTTTGGATCTACTATCGGATTTTCTTTTAGCACGCACGACCCACCCCACCCCCCACCCTCATCGGACTTGTTTTTCTTTTTTGAGGGGGTTTCTACGTCTTAACGCTCACGATTTCACTTGTTGGTTCACTCTCGACAGTTGTACGCATGGATTCTTGATTCTTTTTCTGTCCTTTTATTTCTGCGACTTCTGCGTCGAGAGGTCCCCCTGTGATTTTACGGGCGCTTTATTCACACCCCTAGGTTTTGCTTTCCCCGGAAACTATAGAACCAAACCCTCCCTGTCCCTAACGAGCATACGCGTAGAATCGGACAATCATCCTCA